>Ga0163144_10001675_pt1 | contig 52014 bp, 48 predicted proteins | sample OliLak19BULKMAT1_FD_123175 | JGI IMG/M metagenome (GOLD analysis project Ga0163144, IMG submission 123175) | Freshwater microbial mat bacterial communities from Lake Vanda, McMurdo Dry Valleys, Antarctica - Oligotrophic Lake LV.19.BULKMAT1 | ecosystem: Environmental > Aquatic > Freshwater >... | reverse complement strand
TCGCTTCTGTCTCTCCGACCAATGCGATTCTGCTAAATTATTGCCCCTCTGTCCAGTACTTTTTTGGCTGGTCCGAGTACTGTGTCTAAACTTTTGTCTCAACAAAGGGGACAAGTCCAAACTGAGCAGCAGGCAAACCGAGTTTGACCAATTGAAAGGTGCAACCCAAAGTTTGCTTCACGAGGCGCCAGCAAGTAGGCTGGCAAAAGTTGAGGCAGAAATTGAGGAGAAAAGCCAACTTGCAGAGGAAGACAAGCTCAGAGCCGATGCGTTGAGGCTTCTTGCCATGACTCGCTCAAGTGTAATTGAAGAGGCCACAGCCGATGTGGCGAAACCTATCGCGGAGGAAGCGAGCCACATCTTTCAAAAGATTGCGGGTTCGAAATTTGCAGGCCTAAAAATCGATGCAGATCTTTGTGTCAAAGGCATCAGACGCAGCGGAGATCCGTCTATTGTCGAAGTGGGCAAGCTGTCTGGAGGCGAGCGCGAGCAGGTCTATCTTTCGCTACGAATAGCGCTTGCGAAAGTATTAACCCAACCAGACGGGAAACGAGAGTTGCTGGTGATAGACGATGCGCTGGCGGCAACAGACCAAGAGCGGCTTGCGCGGGCAATGCGCATACTATTGGACCTGCAAGGCAAAATACAGACTTTAGTTTTGACGTGCCACCCAGAGCGCTATACCGGATTGGAAGGCGTAAAACTGATTGAAATGGAAGATTTGCTGCTGGCGAGTTAGGCTTTGGCGTACTCTTCGATCGGTACGCAGGAACAGACCAGGTTGCGGTCTCCATAGACATTGTCGATGCGTGAGACCGGGGACCAGTATTTGTCGACTCGGGCAGTGCCTTTGGGGAAGCAGCCTTCTTCGCGGGTGTATTTGCGATTCCAATCTTCGACGAGGTCATGCACTGTGTGCGGAGCGTGGCGCAGCGGGCTCTCGGTGATTGCCAGCTTGCCCGCTTCTACAGCGGCGATCTCTTCGCGGATCTGGATCATCGCATCACAGAAGCGATCTAGTTCGTATTTCGATTCCGATTCGGTCGGTTCGATCATCAGAGTGCCGGCCACGGGGAAGCTCATGGTTGGGGCATGGAAGCCATAGTCGATCAGGCGCTTGGCGATGTCGTCCACCGTTACTCCACAGATATCTTTGAGTGGTCGCGGGTCGAGGATGCATTCGTGAGCTACCCGCCCGTTGGCGTTGCGGTAGAGGACTGGGAACGCAGAACCGACTCGCTCTGCGATGTAGTTCGCATTCAGGATCGCGACTTCAGTGGCCTTCTGTAACCCTTCGCCACCCATCATGAGGATGTACATGTAGGAGATAGGGAGGATTGAAGCTGACCCGTAAGGGGCGGCCGATACGGGGCCAACGGCTGACTTGCCGTTGTCGAGGAATGGGTGGCCGGGAAGGAAGGGGGTCAGATGGGATTTCACGCCGATCGGGCCCATGCCCGGGCCGCCGCCGCCGTGGGGAATGCAGAACGTCTTGTGGAGGTTCAAGTGAGAGACGTCGGCGCCGTAGTCTCCGGGTCTGGAGATGCCGACCTGGGCATTCATGTTTGCGCCGTCGAGATAGACCTGCCCGCCATTGTCGTGAACGATCTGGCAGATCTCTGAAATGGCCTCTTCGAAGACACCGTGCGTCGAGGGGTAGGTGACCATCAATGCGGCGAGATTGGCCGCGTGCAGCTCTGCTTTGGCGCGGAGGTCGGCGACGTCGACGTTGCCGTCTTTGTCGCAAGCAACGACTACAACTTCCATGCCGACCATTGAGGCTGAGGCAGGGTTGGTGCCGTGGGCCGAGCTGGGGATCAAGCAGATGGTGCGGTGGTTGTCGCCGCGGCTGCGGTGATAACCACGGATGGCAAGCAGGCCGGCGTATTCGCCTTGGGCTCCTGAATTGGGTTGGAGGGAGACCGCGTCGTAGCCGGTGACTTCACAGAGTTTGGCCTTCAGGTCATCGAACATCTGCGTGTAGCCTTCGGCCTGATCCACCGGGGCGAAGGGGTGGAGTGCGCCGAACTCAGGCCAGGTTACGGGCATCATCTCGGCGGTGGCGTTGAGCTTCATGGTGCAGGAGCCAAGCGGAATCATGGCGCGGTCGAGGGCGAGGTCGCGATCGCTGAGCTTGCGCATGTAGCGGAGAATTTCGGTTTCGCTGCGGTAGCGGTGGAAGACTGGATGGGTTAGGATTTCGCTAGTGCGTTGCAGTGAGGCGGGGAGATTGGGAGTGGCGCTGACGGCGGAGTGGCTGCGCTTGCCGCCGAATATGGTCCAGATGGTCTCGATGAGTTGAGGCGTTGTGGCTTCGTCCAGTGTGATGCCGAGATTGCCGCCTGCGAGCACCCGGAAGTTGATCCGGTTCTGTTTGGCCTTGGCGATGATGGCGGCTTGCTGGCCGCCGGCCTCGATGGTGAGTGTATCGAAGTAAGTTGAATTGAGGATCTTGAGGCCCAGGCGACGAAGGCCTTCGGCGAGGATCGCAGTGTTGGTGGCGATTGTTGTCGCGATGTGTTTGAGACCCTCGGGGCCGTGGTAGACGGCATACATAGAGGCCATGACGGCGAGTAGCACCTGGGCGGTGCAGATGTTGGAGGTGGCCTTCTCGCGCCGGATGTGTTGTTCGCGGGTTTGAAGGGCGAGCCGGTAGGCGGAGTGACCCTTGGCGTCGATCGAGACGCCTACCAGTCGGCCCGGCATGGAGCGTTTGTAGGCATCCTTGACGGCCATGTAGGCAGCGTGAGGGCCGCCATAACCCATTGGCACGCCGAAGCGTTGGGTGGAGCCGATGGCAATGTCCGCACCCATTTCGCCCGGGCTCTTGAGCAGGGTGAGCGCGAGGGGGTCGGCTGCAAGGATGGCCATGCCGCCCTTGGCCTGGATTGTGGCAATCGGGCCTTCGAAATCGAAGACTTCGCCGTGGGTGGCTGGGTATTGGAAGATTGCTCCGAAGACATCGGCGGCCTGGAGGTCATTGAAAGGGTTGCCGGTGATGACTGTCCAACCGAGGGCCTCAGCGCGGGTCTGGATGAGCGCGAGTGTTTGAGGGTGGACTTCAGTGTCGACAAAGAATGCGGTCGATTTCGACTTGGCGACGCGCTGGGCAAGCGCCATTGCTTCGGCTGCGGCGGTAGCTTCGTCGAGGAGCGAGGCGTTTGAGACGTCGAGGCCGGTGAGGTCACAAATCATCGTCTGATAGTTCAGAAGAGCTTCGAGGCGGCCCTGGCTAATCTCGGGCTGGTAAGGAGTGTAGGCGGTGTACCAAGCTGGGTTTTCGAGGATGTTGCGTTGAATTACAAATGGAAGAAGAGTGTTGTGATAGCCAGCGCCGATCAGGCTGGTGAATACCTGGTTGCGGGAGGCGATCTGGCGCATGCGTTCGATCGCTGCCGTTTCGCTCAATGCTTCGCCGAAGGCGAGTGGGTTGGCCTGGCGGATGGAGCCGGGGACTGTTTCCGAGATCAAAGAGTCCAGCGAGGTTGCATTGAGAGTTGCAAGCATCGCTTCGATGTCGTTGGGGCTGGGGCCGATGTGCCGGCGTTCGAAGGTTGTGGCGGGTGTTTCTGGACGCATGAGCGCTGTTCTCCTGATCAGGGTAGCGCCCCATCTGTCGTTGCTGCCTGAGAGTGTTATCCCGTCGGCGGGCGAGTGGCCTTCCACTTGCCTCTTTCCAGATTTCGAACCCACGAACGGTCCATTTGCCTGAGAGTTTCCGGGGCGGTTGCTCCTTCGGCGCTCCACGAGAGAGTCTCTCCCGTTCGCGTGCTTTCATTATGGCAAACCAAAGCCGTAATTGTGCTCCACTCTTGCGATTCTGAGAGTGTACTGCGAATACCATTGGCGGCGGCCCAGCTCACGGGCAGCAGTGTGGTCGAGATTGTATTTCCACGACTTGATGTCTTCGAGCGTGCGCCAATAGGAGACGGTAATTCCGACGCTGGAACGGGCGGAATCGAAGCCGAGGTAACCGGGCTGTTGTCGGGCCAGGCGCTCCATCTCGTCCGCGGTTTCGGCATAGCCATCGAGAGTTGAAGTTTGAGTGGTGGAGAAGATGACGGCGTAGTAGGGCGGGTCAAACAAAGGCGCGAGGCTCATAGAACAAGTTTGCTAGATTGGGAAACGAATGAGCGAACCGCAGACACTTAAGGCGACCCCATTGAACACGGTTCACCGGCAATTGGGCGCGAAGATGGTCGATTTTGGCGGTTGGGACATGCCTGTGCAGTACCGCGGGATTCTTGAGGAGCACAAGGCAGTCAGGACGGGCGTGGGTGTTTTCGATGTGAGCCACATGGGAGAAATTGTGGTGCGGGGGCCGGAAGCGCTTGATTTGGTGAACTACGTTTCGACCAACGACGCTTTGAAGCTACAGGTTGGGCAGGTGCATTACAGCGGGCTGCTCTACGAGCATGGCGGCTTTGTCGATGACATCCTGGTTCACAAAGTTTCCGACGATGAGTACTTCATTTGCGTGAATGCTTCGAACCAGGACAAGGACTACGAGCACATTGTTTCGCACAACCGATTTCAGGCGACGGTCGAGAATGCGGGGCCGCGCTATGCGCAGATCGCAGTGCAGGGGCCACGGGCGCTGGAGGTTTGCCAGAAGCTGACGAGCACTCCGCTTGACCCTATCGCTTATTACTGGTTTTTGGATGGCAAGTTTGCGGGAGTGGAGGCGCGGATCGCCCGGACTGGCTATACGGGCGAAGATGGATTTGAAGTGTATGTATCGCCGGATGCGGCAGTCAGCGTCTGGGAGGCGATTCTGGAAGCTGGAGCCGAGTTTGGCATACAGGCATGCGGACTCGGGGCGCGCAATACATTGCGGCTTGAGGCGAAGATGGCGCTCTACGGGCATGAAATCGACGCTACGATTTCGCCCTATGAGGCGGGGCTGGGCTGGGTTGTGAAACTGGACAAGGGTGAGTTTGTCGGCAAGGCTGCGCTTGAAGCGCAGAAGGCTGCGGGGGTGACCCGCAAGCTGGTTGGCTTTGAGATGCGTGGGCGTGGAATTGGGCGGGATGGCTATGAGATTGAGGTGGATGGGGAGAAGGTGGGCTGGGTGACCAGCGGCGGGCCTGCTCCAACACTTGGCAAGAATATAGGACTGTGCTATTTGCCCGTAACATTAGCGGTACCTGGCAGTAAGATTTTTGTTGTTGTTCGCGGCTCCGGCGTGGAGGCCGAAACCGTCCCTACTCCCTTCTACAAAAGAGCGAAATAGAGAATGTATCCAGAAAACTACACATACACAAAAGAACATGAATGGGTAATGGTGGATGGAGATACCGGCACCATCGGTATTACCCATCATGCACAAAGCGAGCTGGGAGACATCGTGTATGTAGACTTACCCAAGATTGGCACAATCGTTGGCCAACATACTACGTTTGGCAGTGTCGAGAGCGTCAAGGCCGTAAGTGACATCTATAGCCCGGTTAGCGGGGAAGTGATTGCGGTCAATGACTCGTTGACCACCGCGCCGGAGAAGCTGAATTCCGATCCGCACGGCGATGCCTGGCTGATCAAGGTGAAGCTGAAGGATGTCGCGGAGCTGAAGAGTGAAGGCATGATGTCGGCGGCGGATTACACCAAACACGTCGGCGCTTAAAGTGGTTCGAGACCTGCTGATCATTTTCGCCCTGGTACTGGCAATGCGTTTGCCGTTTTTGACGCAGCCTGTCCAGGGCGATGACATTTACTACCTGGCTGGGGCGCAATATGCACAGACGAATCCGGCGCATCCGCACCAGGCATCGTATCTGTTTCAAGGGCGACTGGTCTCGATGGCGGGGCATCCGCATCCACCGATGAATGCATTTGTGCTGGCGGGGTTGTTGTGGCTGGTGGGCGATGTTCGGGAGATTCCGTTTCATGCCGCTTATGCGTTGTTCAGCCTGATGGCGGCGCTGGGGATGTATTTTCTGGCGCGCAGGTTTTGCGGGCGGCCTTTGATTGCGACGTTGTTGTTTTGCGCGGTGCCGACATTCGTCGTGAACGGGAATTCGTTTGAGAGCGATTTGCCGTTATTAGCGTTCTGGATGTTGGGGATGGCGGGGATGGTAGAGGCGCTGGAGCGGGAGAGCGTAGGTTGGTTGGGGTTGGCTGCGCTGCCGCTTGGACTGGCTGGACTCACGGCGTATCAGAGCGCGGTTGCGATCCCGATTCTGTGGTTATTGATTGCGCGCAGGCGGCCAACCTGGTGGCTGGCTTATCTGGTCGCAATGATGCCCTTGGCGGTGATGGTGGGATATCAACTGGTAGAGGCGTCGAGCGGGAAGGCCGCGCCGCTGGCTGTTACCGCAGGTTACTTCAGAGAGTATGGCTTGCAGCAGTTGGCGCCGAAGATTCGCAATGCGAAAGCGCTTGTGGGGCATTTGGGTTGGATGGTTTTTCCTTTGCTGCCCGTGGTTGGATTTGCGTCGAAGTGGATGCTTCTCGCATTGTTGTGGGCGGTGTTTGAATGGAATCCACTGTACCTGGTGGGGGTGGCGGGGTCGATCGGTTTGTTGACACAAGAGACACGCAAGTATGGGTGGTGGCCGCATCTGTTTTTTGCGGCTTCGCTGGCGTTGTTCTTTGCGGGGTCGGCGCGATATCTGCTGCCGATGGGTGCGCCGGTGGTTTTGATGGTTGTTGCTCGCTTCGATGATCGACCGAAGTGGTTGTATGCGGGGTTTCTGACTAGCTTGCTGCTCGGGTTGGCGCTTGCGTTTACGAACTACCAGCATTGGGATGGGTACCGCCAGTTTGTCGCCGGGCACAAGGCCGAGATAGGGTCGAATCGAGTTTGGGTGAATGGTGAGTTTGCCCGTTATTACGCGGAAGAAATTGGGGCGTTGCCATTGGCTCAGGGACAAGCGGTGCGGCCGGGCGAGATGGTGCTTACGAGCGAGTTGGGGTTCCCGATTCCGTTGACAGTTGGAGGCGGACAATTGGTGGAAGTTTCAAAACGCGAGATCACAACTACATTGCCGTTGCGCTTGATTGGACTGGGTTCGAAGAGCGGGTATTCGGATGCGACGGCGGGGGTGTTGCCATTCGATATTCGGAGTGGGGCTGTGGATCGGATTCGACTCGAGCGCGTGATTGAGCGCAAGCCTACGCTGAGCTATGTGCCGATGGGTGCGCCAGAGGCGGAGTTGCATATTCTGAGTGGGGCATACCAGTTGGAGGACGGTAAGAGCAGGTGGATGGGCAAGCAGGCTCGATTGATTCTGCAGCCTCGCTCTGAGGTAAATGAAGTTAGCGCGACAGTTTATGTACCGGGTGTGGCGAAGGCGCGCAAGGTGTGGCTGGAGTGGAATGGAGTGCGGGTTGCTGAGTTGTCGTTTGCGAAGGATGGGCTCTATACGGTAAGCGCCAAGGGCGTGAAGACGGGTATCGATCAGGGTGTGCTGACCGTGGAATGCGATGCGACGTTTGTTGCGGCGGGGGATACGCGGGAACTGGGGGTTGTCTTAGTTGAGGCGGGGTTGAGATGAGCCGGTTTGCTTTTGAATTCACAGGGCGGGTGGCTGCATATCAACTGGGGCGGTGGACTTACTCTGTGCTGTACTTGCCAGAGGATCTGGCGGCAGAGTTGAGGATGAAGGAGAACCCGAGGCTCAGAGTGCGGGGGGGGAGATGGGGGAGTTTCCATTTATCGGCGCCTGGCAGCCTGTTGGAGGGAAGTGGTATTTGAAGTTGTCGAAGCCGCTCTTGAAACAGCTTGAGAGTGGATTGGGCGACTGGGTTCACGTTCGATTCAATCTGGATGATCCGAATGCGGTGGATCTACCAGAGGGGTTGAGTCAGGCGCTGGCGGTGGATGAGGAGTTTCGAAAGGCGTGGGAACTCTTGACGCCAGGGAAACAGGGGAGTTGGGCTTTGCCAGTGTCGCAGGCTAGGGGGGCAGCCACCATCGAGGAGCGAGTGCGGGAGTTACGTCGTGCTTTGGTCAAAGCCGGTTTGGGCTAAGGCAGCATCGAGCACCACTTCAACGGAAAGTTTATCGAGGTCGGGCGCGGCGAGGATACGCACACGGGGACCGCGGGGGGCCCATACATTGGGGTTGGTGGGCCCGAACAGAACGAGTGTGTTGGCAGCGGAAGCAGCGGCGAGGTGTGTGATGCCGGTGTCGTTGCCGATGTAGAGTGAGGCCCCGGCGAGAAGGTTGGATAGCTCGGCGAGATTGGGAATGGTTTTGGCGCCGGCGAGGATCTGATTGGGGGCAACGATGAATTGGACCGAGCGGCCAGTGGTTTCGAGCCAACGCTGCAGCAGGAGGTAGTTTTCGAGGCTCCAGTTCTTGCTGGCGCTGCCGCTGAAGGGATGGATGAGGATCAGGCGGTTTGACTTGGGGTGTGCAGGGATGGTGGGCGTGGCGGGTGTGGGAGCTCCTACTTGTGAGGCGAAGTAGTCGGCGGCATGGGTGGATTCGTCTTGCGGCAGTGCTGTTAAAAAATTCACATTGCGATGGAGGGCTGAGAGGGCTTCGCGGAAGTCTTCGCGATTCGAGCCGTACCAGGTGTAAATTTCTTCGAACTCGCGGAGGCGGGCAATGAGTTCCGGCTCTGCCGGCTTGATGCCTAGCAAGCCGAGGCCAGTGGATTCGATGGAATGCGCCGTGGCGAAGTGGACCAGGGGCAGGACTTCGGATCTCGCCCATACTTCAAGAGTTGCGTCTTTGGCGAGATGCTCGAGAGCCGGGAAGGCGAGGACAGAATCGCCAATACCGCCGGGGCGAATTGCGAGTCGGCGCATGTTAGCGGATGTCTGCGGTGAGGCGTATCTCTAAAGTCTTGGGTGTGAGGCAGGCATTGTCGCTGCAAGCCTGGTATCTCAACTTGCCCAACAGGACGTGCATTTGAGGTTCAACTTTTTCGGGAGCCTTGACGGTGATGAGGATATCGAAATCGCCGGTTAGGACGTTGAGCGGTTTCTCGGAAAAAGTGTACTTTTCGTCGTGTCCGGCAGGGTACTTGATTGCTTCGACGGTTAACGGTTCAGCGGCCAATGTCATGCGCAAGGGGATCAGGTAATCCTCGTTCGGCTTGTTGGAATTGATGTGGTAACCCGGCGCTATTTTGGCGTGGAGCTTCACAGTGACGCTCTTGCCCCGCTCGACAACGATCTTCTGGATAGGGTCAACTGTGAGCGCAGTAATCGACTGCGAGAAGCAGCTACTTGCCAGCAGGAGCGCTGAGCAAAGCCAGGATATCTTTTTCATATTCACTCTTTGAAACGAGGCCGACGTGTACGCCGGCGATCATGCCCTTCTTGTCGATCAGGAAGGTTGTGGGGAGAGATTCGACGCCGCCGTAGAGTTGGGCAGTGGAATCGTCTCCGCCGAGAATCCGATAGTTGACCTTCTTTTCAGCGATGTAAGGCTTGACCACTTCCCAGCCTTCTTCGTCCATAGCGACGCCGAGCACAGCAAACCCTTTGTCTTTGAATTTTTGTTCGAATTCAATGAACCAGGGGATCTCCACTTTGCAGGGTCCACACCAGGTGGCCCAGAAGTTGAGCAAGACAGCCTTGCCTTTGTAATCAGCCAGGGTGACGACTTTGCCGTCTGAATCCTTCAGCTTAAATTCCGGCGCCTTCTTGCGTTCCTTGGGAGGGCGCACACTGGCGGCATCGGCTTTGGATTCCGTGGAGCAGGAAAAGAAGCCCAGCGAGAGAAGGACGATAGTGGCGGACGAAACGAGTTTAATGGCAATGCTCCTGAGGTTAGTTTATACCGGCAACCTTCTCTTCTCATAGAGATGAGAAAAGTAACGGCGACGTTGCAGGGAAATCTTCTGGTTTGGGTTGGTCAATGCGGCGGCTGTATCGCAAAAGGCCTCGCAGATGTAGTCTTTGGACTGCTGTTGCCCGTACGGCTTGAAGCGGATCCGCGAAGACAGGCCCGTGTGGGTGGGTCGTTTTTCGTTCGATAGCAGGTCTGCCCAGGCTTTGCGTTCTGAATTGGGCAGCCGGCTCCAGACGAAGTGGTAAATCTCATGCGTCACGATGTTCACGAAATCAGGGGCGTGGGCGAGCAAGTCAGAATCGAGGACGATTTCGCGGCGAGGGATAAAGCTCGCTGCGTGGACTTGTGTGCCGGGGCCGTCGCCGGTCTCCAACTTGCCACGATGCGCACGCATCTGGGTGGCGAAAGTAATCGTTAGGGTTTGGGGACTGCCGGAGGCGGCGCGGCCAGCGCCTTGCCGAAGAAGCTCGGGTCCTCGACCTTGACGTCCGCTGTGTCCTGTGTTGTCTTTAGCCATTCCTGAAATTTCTGATCGCGCAATTGACTGGTGAGTGTGCTCTTCACTTCGTCAAAGGGCTGAGCGGTGTATTCGACAACCTTAAAAAGGTAGAAGCCGTTGGGCTGCTTGACCGGGTCGCTGAACTCGCCGGCCTTGAGGGCGAAGATGGCCTTCTTGAGTTCGTCTGGGATTTGGTCTGAGCGGCGGATGGTGCCGAAGTCGCCACCTTTAGCTTTGGATGCGGCGTCGTCAGAGTTCTCGTCCACCATCTTCTTGAAGTCGCCGCCGGCGCGGAGTTGTTTGACGATGCCATCAGCCTTCTTCTGGGCCTCGGCCTCGGCCAGCTTGGGCTTTTCGCCTTCCTTCGCTGGTTTGTCGGAGTAATTGACCAGGATCACCTGGAGCTTAGCCTGGGTGTAATTGTCTTTGTTCTTTTCGTAGAACGCTTTCTGATCGGCGTCATTCACGACGATCTTGTTGCGGTAGTCTTCGACGAATGCTTGAGACAGGATCTGGAGGCGGGTGAATTCAAGGCGCTGTTTATATGGAGCAGCCTGGTCGACCTTCGCTTCCTCGGCCATCTTGGAGAACTTCATCAGGACGGCGTACTGCTTGAGGAACGCCTCTTTATCCTGTTGATAAAATTGCTGAAACTGAGCCGGAAGCCCCTTGGAGAATTCTTCCAAATGCTTGCCGGTAATCGGCTGGCCATTGATGGTAGCGACAACCTTGTCGGCTTGGGCAAAGGCGAAACATGCGCTCATGGCGAGCGCGAGAACTGATTTTTTCACTTGTCCCCTTAGACTAGCAAGAATCGGATTGGTTACTTTTGGATTGGAAGGGGCCCGAAGACGGGTGCGCCCAATTGCAAATCATCCCGGAGGTTGGCGTAGGGGTTCTTGCCGTTGCCGTAGCTGAGTTGGACGCCGTCTGGGAGTTTGCCCTGGAAGTGCAGGAGGATTGACGCAGGGTCCGCCGGGTCTAGGGTTGCTTTGTAAAAAAGCGAAATCTCGTCGCCCTGAGGCGTGTGGGCGGTGAAGCCGCTTATGCGGCCAGTGCTTGAGAGTTTGCCGTTGACCTCGACGTACTTTATACGAACGGTCTGGCCCTCGATGGCGATGGAATCCAAATGAGGGCCCTTCTTGGCTTTGCCAGCGGCGACAGCGGCCATGGCGCGACCGATTCGCTTGTGATCTTGCGTTGAGACGTGGATGCCATCGTCCAGATCGCTATCCACCGCGGTGAACATGACTGAGTTGCCCAGTCGAGATTCCGCAAGGCGCTGCGCTTCCTGGACGAGATTCCATTGGAGGACATTGGTCGCGTTGATGTGTCGGCCGATTTGGACGTAATGAAAGGGAAGGTCTGGTTGGCCGAGATCGCTTCGGAACGCAGTGACGAGCTTTTCGAATTTGTCCTGGAAGAGCGGGGCGGCTTTGGGATTGGCGTCCGATTCGCCCTGATACCAGAGGATGCCCTTGATCTTGCCTACCAAGGCGGCGCGGCGGATGGTAGCTCCATAGAGCGAATCGCCGGCTTTGTCCTTGAGATCGGGGGACCATTGGTCCATCGAGGTGCCACCGTGGGCGCAAGGGAAGAGACCAACCGGGATGCCGGTGCGCTTTTCATATTCGATGGCGAAGGGCAGTGCGAGGCTTGCGCCCTTCTTACGCTCGATGCGGAATTTTTCGAGTGCTTCTCCTGACAGGCGTTCGAGGACGCCGGCGGAGTTCCTGCGCCAATGAACCCGGTCGGTGGCGGAGGGGAGTTCGTGAAGTGGTTCTTTGGCGTTGACCCATTCGTCGGATTGATTGAAGGAGTTCACCTTCTCGGATGGTTTCTCCACATCGATGAGATCGCCGACGCCTTCCATGTTGGACTGGCCGGCGAGTAGCCAGATGTCACCGACGAGAATGTTGGATCTGGCGGCAATCGCGGCGCCGAGGCGCGAAGACCTAAGTTCGAGACGATAGGGGCCACCAGTGGGGACGCTCTTGATGGTTGTGACGAGTTTGCCATTTTCGACCTTGCCCAGTTTTGTGGCAATGAAGCCAGGGACAGGGATAACGCCTCGCTTTAGCGAAAGGAAAATGTCTTTGCCGTCACCGTCAGTTACGCTCAGCTCAAACGGGATATCGACCTTGCCGTCGGCGCCACGCTGGTAGACCTGATAGTCGGTGGGGCCTTTGACGATGGAGATGGTTTGGGAAAACGAAAGGGAGGCAAAGAGGGCGAGGAGGCTGAGGGTTCGCATTAGGGGTGATTGTATCAAGGGGTATTGTTGAAGCGTCTTATTGGCCTAACGTCCCTGGCCAATCCCTCCGGCCAATCCTCTCAGTACGCTAATCATGGCAGGTCCAAGAGTAATGGCGAATAGCACGGGGAAGATGAAGATGATGATTGGGAACAACATCTTGATGCCAGCCTTGGCGATCGCGGATTCCGCGCGGAGGCGACGGCGCATGCGGAGCTCGTCGGCGTAGACCTTCATGGCTTTCGAGAGGCTGGTGCCAAAGCGTTCGCTTTGGATGATCATGGCTGCGAGGCTTTTGATGTCGTCGATGCCGGTGCGGCGGACCAGGGCATTGAAGGCGCGGCTGCGCTCCTGCCCAGCCTTGACCTGCATGACGACTGTATAGAATTCGTTGGCGAGCTCCGGGTAGATGTATTGCATCTCTTCGGAGACGCGGATCATGGCTTGATCGAGTGCGAGGCCGGTTCCTAGGACAATGCCTAACAGGTCGATGGTGTCGGGAAGAGCTTCCTGAAGTTTCGCTTTATATCGCGCGACCAGCCTGTAGAGGACTTGTCGTGGCAGCAAGTAGCCAAGCAGGATGGGAGCGATCAGCGCCAGAAGCTTGTCCATTAGAGACCCGTCGCGCTGCAGGTAGAGTGCTCCGGCAATCATGGCAAGCATCACAAGGACATTGAACAAAACGTACATGGCTGTGGCTTCACGGCGTCGGATGCCAGCTTCGCGAAGGGATTTTTCGATTTCCCTCAGGTAGTCTTCGCCGCCCAAGGCGCTCGCGAAGTAAAGGATACTTTCCCAGAAACCGCCGCCGAGGCGGCGCTTGGGACCGCGCTGAACAGTATTCGCACCGCCTGCTTTTTGAAGATCATCAAGCCGGTCGCCGAGGGGGTCTTCCTTGGGCTGGAATAGCTGGATGCCGCTCCAGACGATCGCGCTGAGCGTGATTGCGAAAGCCAAGAAATAGAGGAGGGTAAGCATAATCAGAATTTGGGACTCGAGAGCTTTCTGAGGATCAGGATGCCAATGATTTCCGAGATGATTGCGTAGGTCAGGATGATATTGCCGGTTTCATCTTCGAGCAGAAGCCGAAAGTATTCGGGCTTGAGGAAAGCGTAGATAGCACCCATGAAGATCGGTACTGAACAGAAGATAGCGGCTGAAAAGCGTTGTTGGGCAGTGCCTGCTTTCAGCTTTTCGTTCAGGTTAAGGCGTTCGCGAATCAGAACCGCGAGGTTCTCAAGGACCTCGACCATGTTCGCGCCGGTTTGGCGTTGGAGGATCAGACCCGTGATGAAGAACTTGAGATCGATGATAGGGACGCGCTCGCCCAGATTGTGAAGAGCGGTCTCGGTTGTGGAACCAAGGGCGAGTTCTTCGAGGAGTTTCTTGAATTCCTTGCGGACAGGGTCGAGGCTTTCTTCAGCAATGGTGGCGAGTCCGCTCTGGATGTTGTGACCGGCCTTCATTGTGCGGTTGAAGAGATTGATCGCCTCGGGGAGCTGGTGTTCGAATTTGTTCAAGCGGCGGCTGCGTTTGAAGTTGATGTATGCGATGGGAAGGTAGCCGATGAGCAGCGCGAAGGTGAGGTTTACCAGGATGACAGGGATACCGATCAGGCCGCAGAAGAAATATGTGGCTATCGCTAGCAGCACGCAGAGCGTGAGGACATTGCCAGCTTTGTAAGTGAGGTCTGCCTGGGTGATTGTCTTTTGCAAGCGGCGCTGGAGGCCAATCCATTTGACGAAGCGGCCGACAAGGTTGAGGTCTTCCTGTTGCTGCAGCAAATCGCCGCCGCCCCGGATTCGCGGCGTGCCGGAACGGGCGCGAATCTCACGGAGACGCCCGATCAGCGCCTGATTTTCAGCTCGTTGTGGAGTGACGAAGGCGTAGTAGGCGGCGCCGAATAGCGCTGCGCTGAAAATGAGGAAGGCTACGAAGACGAAAATCATGCGGGTTCTCCGACACGAAGTGTTTCGCTAAAGATTTTATCGTCGACATGCTGGCCATAGGCTTTGAGCCTGTCGAGGCAGATGGGGCGGTAGCCGGTGGCTCGAAAAGTACCCACCGCTCGACCGCGGCTATCGACTCCTTCTCGATCGAATACGAAGATGTCCTTGAGATCTACAAAGTCTTCCTCTACTCCCGTGACTTCGCTGATCGAGAGAATCTTGCGGGTTCCGTCGATAAGACGCAAGACCTGAATGACAATCTGAACGGCGCTGGCGAGCATCTGGCGGATCACACGATCGGGTATCGCGGAGCTAGCCATCATGACCATGGTTTCGAGGCGCGAGAAAGCATCACGAGCCGTGTTGGCATGGCAAGTGGTCATGGAACCGTCGTGGCCCGTGTTCATTGCCTGCATCATGTCGAGCGCTTCCCCGCCCCGGCATTCGCCGATCAGGATGCGATCAGGGCGCATGCGAAGTGCGTTGATGACAAGTTCTCGTTGGCCGATCCCGCCTGCACCTTCGATGTTGGTGGGGCGGCTTTCGAGGCGGACGATGTGCTCCTGCTGAATCTGAAGCTCAGCAACGTCTTCGATGGTGACGATGCGTTCTTCTTCTGGGATGAAGCGGGAGAGATTATTGAGTAGAGTTGTCTTGCCCGATCCGGAACCACCGCTGATGATGATATTCAGCCGGGCACGACAAGCGGCTTCGAGAAACTGGAGCATGCCTGGGGTCAAAGTCTGGTTCTTGATCAGGTCGTCAGGGCCGAGGAGTTTTTTGCCAAAGCGGCGGATGCTCATTACCGGACCGATCAGTGAAAGAGGCGGAATGACGGCGCAGACACGCGAGCCATCAGGAAGACGCGCATCGACAATCGGAGAGCTATCGTCGATGCGACGGCCGATGTTGGAGACGATGCGGTCAATCGTCATGCGAACGTGGGCCTGGTCTTTGAAGCGAACGCCGGTTTCGACGAGTTGACCGGCACGCTCAACGTAGACGCTATCGAAACCATTGACCAGGATGTCGGAGACGGTGGGATCGTTCATCAACGGTTCCAGTGGGCCGAGACCAAAGACTTCATCGAGGACTTCTTCGATCAGCCGGTCCTTCTCGGCGGTCGTCATGGGAATGCCCGAATCCTGAACGAATCGATCGGTTACGGTCGAGATCTGGTCGCGCACGCCTTCTTTGGAAAGGTTCTTTAGCTGCTCTGGGGTGAGCGCGCTGACGAGCTTGCCGTGGAGTTGGGTGCGGATCTGATTCCAGCGTTCGACACCTGCGGTTGGGCGTGCGGTTGGACGCGGGATGGGGCGAGTTCCCATGAATTATGCAATCTTTCCCATGGCTGAGGCTGAATCCGGGCGGCCGCCGGTAGCCTTTGTGACGAAGGCGCGGAAGATCTTGTCGAGCTCGCCGGCGGCCTGGCGATCTGCGATGAAGGGGCGGCCCTTGTTGATCGATTGGAGCACGGCCTGAGACTGAGGGATACCATAGAAGACGCTCTGGTTCAGGGTCTGCTGCATTTGTTCGAGGGTCGCGATGTCGTTTGAAGCCTTCTTGCGGTATTGATTGACGACGATCTTCAGTTGGTCCTGGCTGAAGCCCATGCGGGTGAGGAAACCGAGGTAGCGCTGAGCATTGCGGAGAGCGGGGAATTCCTGCGTAGTGACTACGAAGATTGTGCCGGCGGTTTGGAGAGCCGCAAGGACAGCTTCATCGACGATAGTGCGCCCGCAGTCGACAACGATCGATTCATACTTTTCAACCAGGAAGGTAGAGAAGTCTCGAAACATGGCTTCAGTGAAGTAGACGGTGTGCTCGAGGGCGTCAGGCGGACCGACTACATAGAAGCCGAGGGCATCTTTGGTGACGAAGCCTTCAAAAAGCGACTGGTCCATGCGGTCGAGATTTTCTCCAACTTCGGCAAGCGTGTACTGGGGCGTGACGCCGAGTTGCATGCAGACGTCGTTTGAGATCCAGTCCAGATCCATGAGGACAGTTTGCTGCTTGCGCTGAGCAAGGACTCCCGCGAAGTTTGTGGCCAACGTAGTGGTTCCCACGCCGCCTTTCACGCCGAGGAAGGCGTAGATTTTGCCGAGGCGGCTGCCGCCGGAGATGTCGCGCCGGGGAGCGCGTTCGAGGCGGGACATGGCTTCGCGGAAATCGAGGCGCTTGAAGGGTTGGGTGAGGTAGTCGTTTGCGCCAGAGCGCAGGGCGGATATGACGGCTTCCCCGTCGGCATGAATATTGCTGGCGATCACGTAGAGGTCGGGGATGGCCTGTTTGATCTTTTCGAGGGACTTGAGTGCGGCTTCCTGATCGCCTGAGATATCGATGAAGAGTGCGGCGTCGGGATGGCGCTCAGCGTCCTGGAGGATTCGTATGTAGAGATTGGCGGAGACTTCAGGGTAGTCAGCAACGACGCGAGCGCCAGTGAGGCTGGCAAGGTTTTCCTTTACGCTTTCGCGGAAGGCTTCATCACTGGAGGCGACTAGAAGTGTGATTGACATAAATATCCTTTAGGGGTTGCAAGCGCCTGTGTCGGGATCGCAGCCAGCCCCTTCCATTGCGACGGTAGTTTGAAAATCCGGGAGTCGAACCGGGGGGATACCCCAGTAGATCAGGAAGTTTCTATATTCGTAATTGGTGATTTGAACCTTGACCACATCGGGCACGCATCCGAGGCTGCACTCGGATTCGCAGGTGAACTCGGTGAGGTCTGCGGTTTCTGTTCCGCGGGAGTAATAAGAGACTACGATCTCGGCGGAGCCCGAGACAAACTGATCTCGGTCTGGCATGGGTGGCGCGTTGGTTTGCATGAAACTGCGGACGTTCGAACCGCCCTGATAACAGTGTGTGGCGGCGTAGCGTGCTCCCATGCGAGTGAGTTCAGCGGCACTGTGCCAGATCCAAAGGATCTGAGCGGTGAAGAACATGGCCAGACAGAGGGGAATGACCATGGTCATACCGACGACCAGGAACTCGACGGCGGTGGCGCCGCGTTGCGAGCGGTGGCTTCGCATGTCTAGGTGCCTCCGAAAGGCAGCCGAACACTGGGCCGCAAGATAATGGGGTCCTGGGATAGGAACGGAATTCGGAGGGTGACCGGGTAGCCATTTGCCAGGTCAACAAAGATGTAGTCGGGTGGACTGCCGCCTTGCGATGTATCGCAGCCATTGGAGGAGCAATCGCATTCTGCGATGGAATCGGACTCGACGTTGTAGCGTTCGGCGCGGATTCGGAAGTCGGATGCTTGCAGGCCGAGGATTACTGATTCCGCGGTGGCTTCTCCTGTGCCGGTTCTAGCTATGGAGATGGCCTGAGTGAGGAGCTCGTTATTCAGTTCGCAGACGTTTATGTTCTGTTGCGTGCCAGCAACGCGCGCGAAAGCGTACATGGTCTTTTGGAGCTGGTAGTAGGTGTAGGTGATGCGCCCAAACTCCATCATGCCGAGCAGGAGCAGGATGACCAGCGGGATGAACATCGCGCCTTCGATGAGTGCGCTACCCTGGCGTGATCCGTGCAATTTCATTGGTGCAGGACCACCTTGCCTGGTCCGGTGGTAATGCCGCAAGAGCCGAAGCGCCCTTGTTTGAGCGGGGCAGGGTTGCCAATGTAGGTGGCAATGAACCTACCGGGGCCGTCTGAGGGAGAAAGGTTGGTGACTCCAGGATTGGGCATCACCAGGAACTGACGGAAGCCAAGAACAGTCATGTCAGCAGTGCCAGATAATGCGTCGACCACGCTGACGTTGATAATGCGACGCCCGCGACCGGTGTAGGCGGTGTAGTCTCCGAGGTCGGTGAGATCGGTGTCGACTGCAGGGGCTGTGGATAGCGCTGAGCTATCGGTGATAGCGGCACATGCGGGGTCTGAGAGCGTGCTGTCGAATCGATTATTGAGGCCACAGAGAAACTGCTGCACGCTTGGATTTGGGGCAGTCTGCAGACACAGACGGGGACTGGCGGTGGCCCAGATTTGCTCTGGTTGGCCAATGCTGATGCAGGCCCGGGTTAGGTTGTTATTGGGTGGGATGCCTGAGTTGCCGTTACGGAATAGCTGGGTGTCTTCTGCGTTGAAGGTGGCGGCTTCAGTGTCGTAACGATTGAGAAGCAGGTATGGGAGACGGGTGGCAGCGTCGCTCAAAGGTTGGGGAAGCGGTTGTCCGTTGCATTGGTAGTAGAGCGTGTAGCGAGAGCCCCGCACCAGGCCGAAGTCGACTGTGTCCTCAGCGCTCACTGCGGCGATGGCGATGGGCTCGACGGCGCACGCTGTGCAGAGCGGGCCGCTGATGCCGGCGACGGCAGCGGCCGCTACTGGCACTTTGCGATCGGCGGCAACCGATAGGAGACCAAAGAAAACGAGCGGTGCATCGGCGCGAACCTCAACTCGGGCAAACCGGGCGGTGGCGCCGGAGACTTCAGCACCAACGCCACCATCGCCTTCCCCGGTGGCGCTGGTCATCGAATCGAAGAATGCCGGGGTAGGAATCTCGCTGGTGAGGTTGGAAGTGCTCTCACCCAGCGTGATGCCTCCGAAATCGTAGCGGTTGCCACGGCCATCGACGATGCGAACCGCGGTGGCAGAGGCAGTTGTGGCATTGGTGGTGGAAAGTTCGGTGCCGATGAGGTTTTGAGCGGCAGCCAGCGCCATTGCATTAGCCATGGTTTTGATTTCGGCGCGGTTCAGATAAAGCCGCCCAAGATCAAAGGCGAAGCCCATGAAGACGATCATGACGGTGCCCAGCAGCACGAGCATGTGCAGGGCTACGGCGCCTTTTTCTAAGGCGCGGCTATTTTTTCTTATCCGGTTCCTGATAGCCACTGGAGCCTACTGTCTGGGGCTTGCCCGGGGCTTTCTTTCCCTTGCCTTTCGCGTTGGCTTTGGCGTCTTTAAGCGCCTGGACTTCGCGGGATGAGGCCTGGAAACTTTCGAGCATGGCGGGCAAATCTATTTTTTCATCCGCCGCAACCGGGCGAACGAATTTGGGAGTGATCACAACGACGAGTTCGTCGGTGGTCTTCCTGGTGCTTCTGCTGCGGAAGAGCTGACCGAGAATCGGGATGTCTCCCAAGCCACGAATTCGGGACATGGTCTGGAGTACGCGGTTATCGATCAGACCAGCAATCGCAAAGCTTTCTCCATCCTTGAGGACTACTTCTGTTTCAGCACGTCGAGTTACCAGGGCCGGGATCTGCACACCCTGAAGCGTGATGGCGTTTGAGTAATCAAGTGAGCTGACCTCAGGCCGCACTTTGAGATGGATCGCGCCGGAATCGGTGATGGTGGGAGTGAAGCCGAGTTGGACGCCAAAGGGACGGAATTGAACTGTGATGACGGGAGCGATCGCGCCACCCGTTGAGGTGGCATTCAACATCGGGAATGGAAATTCGCCGCCAGCAACAAAGCTTGCTTCCTTGCCTTCTACAGTGATCAAGTTCGGTTCGGCGAGGATCTGTAGAAGGTTCTGACTGGCCAGTGCGCGGATCGTAGCTCCAATATTGAGGTCGGGGCGGAAGGCGAACATGTTCAGCAGGTCAGCGAAGTTGATCGTTGTGTTGGCGAATTCCTGATTCTGGAATTGAAGGGCGCTGATGCGCGGCTGCTGAAACTGCTGGGTGGAAAGCGCGCCGAGGAGTTTGGGGTTGCGTGAGAAGTAGTTGAAGCCGATCTCGGACATGGCTGCGCGGTCGATACTGGCAAACTTGACCTGCAGCATGATCTGGCGAGGGTCAACCTTCTTGGGGAGTTCGATCAGGTTGATCACGTTCTTCGTTCGGGTCTGAGCGATGGCAGCAGCACGCTTTGCGCTATCGGCGTTCTTGACCGCGCCGGTCAGGACAATTGTCTCGGCATTGCCATTGAATTGGATCGCGTCTTCAGGCAACTCGCGCTTGAAGTCGTCCGTGATGCTTTTACTGAAATCTTCGTTGGGTGTGAGGTCCAGGGCAACTTGTACGTCGTAGCGGACAGGGCCAACCCCGTCTTCCCAGATGATGAGAGTCGTCTTGCCATTTCCTTTGGCAGTCACCATCACTTCGCGCGGGCCGACGACAATGGCGTCAGCGATCTTGGGCTCGGCCACAACGACCTTGGAGATGTCTTGATTGAATTGAACGAGCTCACCTTGACCGATGGTGAGTTTGATGGCTTTGGTTGTAGATTGCGCTGAGGTAACGAAGGCGACGCATGCCAGCAGGGCAGTAATGTTGGCTAGTGTCTTGATCATTTGGACTTTTCAAAGACCTCTTGGACGTGCTTGTCACCCCTGAAAACGTCTATGATTTTCTGGGTTGGCTTGACCGGTTCTTCTTCTTTTGACTTTTTGGATAGCTTCTGGGCGGTCAGTGTGTTCCAGGCTTTGTCGTCGTTGATGGTCCGGTTTATCCCGGGCAGGGTTGGGTTCATCTTTGCCATACGCTCTTTTCGGGCTCCAAGATAGGGATCGAGGGTGTCGGCGTAGATGGGCTGATCCTGATTAATTTTGCCGGCGTCGAGAGGGTTGCGCAAAACTAGGCCGATCTTTCCATTGTTCTTGGCGAGTTCGAGTTTGGCTGCTTCTTCCGGGGTTACAAGCAGGGTGACAGCGCGTTGAGCTGTCGGATTCAGGGCTGCGGAAGATGATGCAGCGGCGGCAGCTTTCGGATCCGTGATGGCGATTTCCGTGTTACGGCCCACGCTTAAAACAGAGATGTCTTCGAGGATTACCTTGCTCAGGGCTTCGGCCATCGAACCAGTGCGGGTAAAGATCACGTCAACGTGTGAGCGAGGAAGGATCAAGCCGGCAGCGCTGGTGGAATCAGTGACCTGCACGCTGACCGCACGCTTGCCGGGGGGTATCGTAGCAGAAACGCCTTCGGCGCCTCCCATTGAGGCGAGCTTGTTTTGAGTAATGGGTTCGTTCAGTGTGACAGGGAAAAGGAGAGTCTTTTCCAGCAGGGCCTTCTCCTCGGAGAAAACGCCGCGCTGATGTTCCTTTTCAGGGATTTCGACTGCGCGAAGGTCGCCTTTGCGAAGTCGCGTTCCCGCGCCGAGATCGCGTGCGGCAGCCTGGACGCGGATGAGTTTGGTCTGCCTGGCAGAGGATGTTGCGGAATAAAGGATCCATGTTAGTAGCGCGGCCGACAGCCACGCTCCACCAAAGATAAACAGGAGTTTCTTGCGGTCCATTTAGTTCGAGCCTTTTTCAAAGAGGATGGCGGTGGAGTCCTTGCCGATCTGGCGCCAGCCCTTCATGGTGAGCATTTCTCCTAGCGACGATTCTTTGGGTACGAGAGCGTGTGTGAAGTTCCAGCGATTGAACTGGGCTTCCCAGCCTGGCCTGAGGTCGGGAATGAGAAGGTAGTCTTTCATGAACTGGGAGCCATAATAGTCGCTTCGGCCATCGAAGAAAACCTTTCTACGTCCAGCAAAACGATAGATCATGTAGCCGCCAAATTTGTCTGTCGAAAAGAGACGGGCATCGGGCGGGAGCGTTTCCACCTGCTCTGCAATTTCCACCGGGAAGGCTTCTTTCGGGAAGCCAGCAGGGGCGGCAAACATGGGGGACCGGCTGACGACGAACATGCCTGCTATGAAAATGGGCATAAGCGCCCAGCCGCGAAAACCAAGTTCCGTATTCCGAAGGTTGTTGTTGTATTTGATGAAGCTGCGAAGTTGCGGAATATCTTCGAGTGCCCGGCAGATTGCTCCCAAGGCCAGGGGCAGTCCAATCAGCGCCATCAGGGGCAAACCACGGGCAGATCGTAGCGCACCGGCAAACATGAGCAAGCAGAGCACGGAACGGGCGTAGTTGCCCTGCAAAGCATTCAAAGAAATTCCAGCGGCGGTGAGGATCATGCCAATTACCAGTGCCTCTGCTCCTTCCACGTGAAAATTGAAAGTCTGGAATTCGCCGACGCGGGAAAGCAGTTCTTTGTCCTGCAAATACTGAATGATGTGCTGGTGGACATGCCAGCCATAGGGATTGACGAAACTGGCAAGTAAGGCGACTGTGCCGGCAAGCGCAAGAGCTATCCAGCCGGAATCGCGCTTCACAAATTTCTCAGCAGCGTACAGAAGGAAGATCGCAATGCCAAGAAAGAAACTGCCGTGCATGTTCGCCCAAAGCACGCTCCCGAATGCAACGGCGGCAAGAAACTTCAGATCGATAGCTGATGGAGCATGTTCGGCGGCAAGCACAGCAAGCAGCAAAAACACCCACCCGAAGAGGTGGGGCCTGGCGAGCCAATGTATGTTGCAGGTTGTAAGCATGACCCAAGTGGCGGCAGCACCGACCAGAAAAAGGGACTTCGTAGTCCAGACGAGTTGAAACCATAGCCAACTAACGATTCCAACGACAACTAAATAAAGAAAGAACACTCCTCTCATGCCGTCCCAGAGATGGGCTTGAGCCATGAGACAGTCAGACAGCCATTCCCAGGCGAACCAGGGTCCGCCGGGTTTGGAGAACGAATAAGGTTCCGTGTATGGCACCGCGCCGCTAGCGAGAACTTGTTCGCCATTTCGAATATGCCAGCCGGTGTCTGTATCACGAAACAATGTCTGCATACCTGAGAACGAGGCCATGCAGTAAATCATTGTGATCGCCGACAGAATGAAGGCTATATCTGGAACGAACCACCGGCGGAGAGTCTGGGACAAAGAATTTTCGTCCGGGGCTTATTGTTGAGTGCCGATGGAGCCGAGGCCCTGGGTCATGCTCTGGTAAAGGCTGACAACAGCCTGAGTGAGCTGATTCACGGTGGTGATCAAAGCGAGGCCGACAGCGGCGACGATGAGAGCGTATTCGACAAGATCCTGGCCGGCTTCATCCTGCCACAATATTGAGGCGAATGCCTTGGTGCTAGTTGCGAGTGCTGAAAAATTCATGAACGTCTCCTTCGACTTTTCGACTTTTCGGTTTCGGGCTCCTCTGAGATCAGGGCCTTGCGGAAAACTCTTGCTAATTTTGACAGGCTGGAAGGCTTTTTGTCGCGCTCCAGATTGAGAACTACAGTACCACCGGTACGGGCGGCTACGAGTTGAAGATTTTGTAGCGCTTCTGGAAACTGGAAGCGTAGGGTCAATGCTTTCTCAAGTTCCTGCCTGGCTTCCACCCATTTGCCCGATTCTATATATACAACTGCCAGGTTATTGTGGGCAGCGGCGGGACCACTGATGGCCTTCCAGTGCAGCAGCGCTTCGTCCGGCTGGTTGAGCTGGGTGGCGTAAAGAGTTGCGAGGTTGTTGCGAGCCAATTCGTGGGTTGGCTTGGCGCGAAGCAGTTGTCGCAACAGCTGTTCGGCTTCAACGGCTCGCTTCTGAAGCATCAGGTTGTAAGCGAGATTGCTAGAGAAGTCGTGGTTGGCAGGTTCGATGGAAAGCGCCTTCCGGTGTAGCGCTTCTCCCTCAGCCGGAGATGTAAGCGTGTCAGTAAGAATTGCGGTGCGGGACCACTGAGCGGCAGTAGGCGTTGCCTGATTCAATGCTGTAGCAAGCACTTGCCCGGCTTGGTGCGAAAGCCCCTGAGACTGAAGCGCATTGGCCAGGTCCAGATGGAGCGGAAGATCGGCAGGCGCAAGTTCAGCAGCCATGCGGAGGTGATCGAGCGCGAGATCTGGATATCCAGCGGATTCAAACTTGGCAGCAAGCCGGCGGCGAACGGTGATGTCCCGAGGATTCTCAAGCAGCCGTTTGCGCAAGGCCTGAACCTCAAGGTCGCCGTCCCCCATGTTGATTGCATTGCGAACCTGGGTATCGAAAACGGGCAGGTTTCGGGCAGCCGAAGTTTGCGGTCTGGAGCAGGAACACACTAAAAGTGCGACGGGGAGAACCCCAAGCAGGCGCATCATATCTTTGTAAATTCCAGTTCGTCGCCAACCAGTGTGCCGGTTTTTTCAATTGTTCCCGCGGGCAGTTCCAAAACGCTGTGTGCGCGCAGACAAAAGCTGATGCGGTTCTTGCCCATGTTGGCTCGCATCTTCAGGATCTTCTTCTGTTTGTTAAGGTAAATCACGTCAATTGCAAATTTCATCCCGAAGCAGTGCACTGCCTCGCAAGGGGCGATCCAGAGCCCGTCGCCAGGCTCCAGCGAATTGTGTTTCAGTAATCCCCGCCGCCGCAATTCACTGGTGTTTGCCATGCCGGCGTGCGTGGTTAATAGCTCCCCGGACCGGCGGTTGGTGATGCGTAGACGATTTACGACTGTTTCGATTGAACCCATGCTAGTTGAAAATGTTTCGCCCCGGGCGAGAAACTTCTTTGGCCATGAAGCGTTAGAGTACATTAGGTTCAGATGCGGATGCAATTTCTGTTGGTAAAGATTAACAAATCTCTTTATTTTTCGTTGTTCTTGTTCGGATTGTTATCTCTTGCGCCAGCAGTGGGATTCGGGCAAACGGGAATCTTTGGATCGGTGACGGCGATTGGGGAAACGCCTAGCGATCTGGTGCTGGATGAATTGCGCGGGCTGCTCTATCTGGTGCGATCCAATGCAAATCGGGTGGAGGTTTATGACTACGTCAACAAGCAGTTGAAGAATCCAATTCCGGTTGGCACCTTTCCCGTAAGCGCAGCCATATCACCGGACGGGGCCATGCTCTATGTGACAAACGCGACCTCTACAAGCGTTAGCGTTGTGAGGCTGGGCGACAACCAAGTGGTAAATACATTGAGTCTTCCGGTGCGACCGGAGGGTGTGGCTGTCGGTGTGGACGGACGAGTATTGATTACGACACAGGGCACCGGGGTGAACAACCAGCAGCAAACGCTGTTGCTCTATGACCCTCGACAGGACGCGGCGCTGCAACTGACTTCGGTTGCATCGCCGCTCATTATTTCCACAGGGAACATCAATCAGAACATCTTCTTTGGACGTCCAGTTACGCCGTTTCCAGGCAAATTGCAGACTACGCCGGATGGCAATTTCATCGTAGGAATGGTGGCGATCAACCAAACGGTAAATACTGCGCAGACGGCAATGTTTGTTTATGAAGTGGCGAGCGGCACGATTTTGCGCAATCGCACCGTGACAGGACAATCCACGGTTTTGGCGATGTCACCGGATGGCGGCAAGTATATGGCGGGATCTTCGCAGTACGACTTTGGGACGCTAAACGTTCGAGGGATCATGAATACGGCGAATCTTCCGTTCACGCTTGCCGGCGCGGTGGGCTTTCCGAATGCGGTGAACTTTGGCGGCAGCGCGTTTTCACCTGACGGAAAAACGCTCTATTCAGCATTCAACTACACTGCGACAACTGCGGGACAACGACCGACATCGAATATCTTGTTTATCGGGAATTCGTCGAATCTGGGCGTGAGGCTTGGCGTTCGAATGCCGGAATCGGTATTGGGCAAAATGCTGATCACAGCGGATGGCAACCAGATTTTTGCCATCTCCGAATCGGGCATCGTGACGTTGCCAATTGGAAATCTCTTCGACTATCCGATACTCGATCCCGAGTCCACGAAGATTTTTCTGGCCACGGACCCATGCAATAAGGGCATTGCCAGGGCTATGTTGAAGGTATCCAATCTGGGCAAAGGCAAATTGACGTACAGCGTCCCCCAGCTAACCGCAGCTTTGGTCGCGCAAGTCAACAGCGGCCTTGCGCCGTCGGCGATCACCTTCACGATGGATCCAGGCCGGGTTAACGTGAATCGGCGGCCAGGCACCAATGTTTACAACGGCAACAGCGGTGGCGCGGTAGTGGTGAATTTGAATTCGCTTGAGGCGATCAACATTCCTAATACGATCCGGGTTTTCATGAATTACCGATTGAACGATCAGCGGGGGCTGATTTTTCCGATTCCGACGCTCGGCAACGGAATCAATCCCGGGCGAGGGCTGAGGGACATCATCCTCGATGAAAAACGCAGCCGCGCTTATATCTCTAATTCGGGGCTGAATCGTATCGAGGTTTTCGATATTGACAAGCAAAGATTTCTGGACCCGATCGAAGCTGGTCAATTTCCGCAAAGCATGGCGAAATCGCTCGATGGCGACACGCTCTACGTCGCCAATGTAGGTGGAGAATCGATTCAGACAATAGACCTCGAGTCGCTTGGCACGATCGGGAGCATTGAGTTTCCCCCCACGCCCCGCAATGCGGCGCAGAATGCGTTGAGTGTGGATTCCATGGCCATGACGTTGGCGGGTTTGCAATTTACTACCACCACCGGGAACGTCTGGCGAACGCTGGGAAATCAGGCGGTAGTGAGGCCGGGCGGTGGAGTTTTTAATGCCGCTGGAACGGTGGGCGGAAACCGGTTCATGTCCTCGACGCCAGGTGGCGAATACGCAATGCTGCTGGCCAGCGTAGCGGGAACAACAACCGCCGCAGGCTACCTTTTTGACGCAACGATCGATGCTTACACGACCAATCGCACCGTTTTCCAGCAAGCCTACGCAAGTTATGTGGCGCCGACGGCGGCAGGGCCACGGGGTGAATATTTTCTGGCTGGCGGCCTGATGCTTGGTTCGTCGCTTACGCCGATCGGCGGAGTGGAGCGCCCTGGCGCCATTCAGAATGTGGCGGGTCAAAACGGCCAGGTGACCCAGGTGAGCGTGAGCGCTGGCAATCGGAATGTCTTTTCGGTATGGCCGCTCGATTCAAATCGTTTCTTAAGAGCAACGACGCCCGTTCGCACTTCCGCCACAGCGGTGACTCGTGATGAGGAACGGACGACACTCGAGTTGGTTGATATACGAACACAATCGGAAAGTGTGGCTGGCATTCTGCCTGAGAATCCTGTTTTCTTTGTAAACGGCAGCACACAGCCGACGAATATTCCGACACGCCAGATGGCTGTGGATTCCAAGGGGAATGTCTACATTTTGACGGTCTCAGGCTTGACGATCGTGCCAACGACGCCCACCAGCACCGCGACTACTCCTTCGATTCCGAGCGGTGTGAGAGGGGTTGTGAACGCAAATGATGGCAGCACCAACATCCGCGTCGGATCTTTCATCACAATCAATGGGACTTCTCTTGCATCGGCGGCGGCGGCGGATACCGTGCCGCTTCCGAGCGTGTTGGGAGGAAGCTGCGTAACTTTTAACGACATCCCGCTGCCAATCATCTCCTCGTCCCCGACTCAGATCGTGGCGCAGGTGCCAACAGACGTAAGGCCTGGCTTGAATGTGGTGCAGGTACGCTCGTTGCTGAATGCACAGCAAAGCACTCCACTGACCATCACAGTTCTGCGATAAATTCCGTGGATGCTCGTCGTTGCACTATGTCGTTTGCATTACGGTCGGCACCAAACTCTTATTTGATATAATTTCCCGAGTTAACAAAATGTTAACAATAGGGAGTTTAAATTGAGTAGTCTTCGTAGACTTGCCCGGAATGCCGGGCTAGCGGCCATGTTGGCCGCATGCGCGTATGCGCAATCGTTTACCGCGAGTGTTCGCGGAACGATCACAGATGAATCAGGCGCCCTCGTAGGGGCAGCAAAAATTATTGTCACTGACGCGGAGCGCGGAACGATATTTCGTGGTGAAGCCGACTCTTCAGGCCGCTTCGTCGTCACCGCCCTGCCACCTGGCAATTATGTACTAGTAGCCGAAGCCCCGGGCTTCAAGAAATTTTCCACCGGCAGATTCAATGTTGCCGTTCAACAACAAGTCACCATCGACGCCAAGCTTCAGGTCGGCGATGTCAATACTACGGTCGAAGTCAGCGGTTCGGCCGCACTGGTCAACACCACCATCTCCAACCTGGGTCAGGTCATCGACAACGAGACCATCCTCAAGCTTCCCAACATAGGCCGCAATTCCATGAGCCTCGTATACCTCACTCCTGGCGTCGTAGGCTCCGGTGGCCGCCGTGGCAACGACAACACCAACTTCGTCGCCAATGGCTCCCGCAATTCCACCTCCGACGTTCTCGTCGACGGCGTTACAGTCACCACGGTCGAGCAGAACTCTGGCATCTCCGATCTCAAGTTCACCCCCTCGATCGACGTCGTGCAGGAATTTAAAATGCAGACAAACTTCTTCTCCGCCGAGTTCGGCCAAACCGGCGGCGCTGTCGTCAACATGGTTACCCGCTCCGGCACCAACGGCTTCCACGGCACCGGTTATTACTTCCTCCGTGACGCCGCCCTCAACGCCAACGACTGGTTCGCCAATCGCGCCGGTCGTGCGATCCCAGCCTTCCACCGCGACCAGTACGGAGGCGTAGTCGGCGGTCCGGTCATCAAGAACAAGACGTTCTTCTTCGGCGCCTACGAACACACCAGGCAGGAAAGCCCAACCTCGGCCAACATTAGCATCCCCACAACCCTCCAGCGCGGTGGCGACTTCTCGCAAACCTTCAACGCCTCGGGCCAGTTGATGCAGCTCTACAACCCCTTTTCCACAAGCACGGCAGCCAATGGCACCATCACCCGGCAGCCCATCCCCGGCAACATCATCCCGGCCTCCACCATGGACCCCGTCGCCGTCAAGGCGCTCTCCTTCCTGCCTACTCCCAACCAAGCCGGCGCCGCTTTCACCAATACCGCCAACTGGTTCGGCCAGGGCATCAATGCCAGCACCGGCCACCAGTCCACCATCAAGATGGATCACAATTTCAACCCATCCAACCGATTCAGTGGCCGCTGGAGCAACAACCGGAGTAACGGCACGAACCCGAATCTCTTCGGTGAAAACAACCCCGCCTACTATACTGGCGGCGTCAACGGCACCAATACCCAGTCCGTCGTCGGTGACTTCACGCACGTCGCTAACCCCACCACGCTGTTCACTTTCCGCTATGGCTGGACCTACTCCGACTTCTTCCGCAACCCTTTCTTCGATAGCTTCGACCCCACCAGCCTTGGCTTTGCGTCCAATATCAAGTCCAACGCCACCAACCTCGTCTTCCCCCGCTTCCGTCCCGAAGGCTTCCAGGAATTCGGTACCGAAGGCTACTGGATTATGGATCGCGAAGAAGGCGTCCACCACTGGGCTGGCTCCATGACCAAAATCATCGGCGGCCACAACATCAAGGCCGGTGGCGAGCGTCGATTCAACCAGCTCGATTACCTGCAGCCCGGCTTCCCCTCCGGAGGCTTTAGCTTTGGCCGCGGCGCAACCTGCGTTGACCGCTTCACCTGCCCCGGCAACCAGGGCAACGGCCTGGCCAGCATGCTCCTCGGCTGGACGACCGGCAGCAACTACCACATCGAACCCAAGGCCTTCTCGCGTTCAGCCTACTGGGGTTTCTACTTTCAGGATGATTGGAAGGTCACCCGCAAGCTCACCGTCAATCTCGGTGTGCGCTATGACTTCGACGTCCCGCGATGGGAAGTCCAGAATCGCTACAGCTACTGGGACCTCGATCAGCAGTCTTCGATCAAGGCCACTGGCTATGACACCCGCGGCGTCATCAAGTTTGTGGACGACAAGAACCGCTCGCCCTTCGATGCCGACATGAACAACTGGCAACCCCGCATCGGTTTCGCTTATGGCGCCAATGAGAAGACCTCGATCCGCGCCGGTTACGGCCTTTTCTACACCCTGAGCCGCGCGACAGTATTCGGCCGCCCGGGCACTGGCTTCACCATCGACTCACCGGCCATCTGGACCCTCGATTCCAACGCAACATTGGCCACCAACCTCGGCAACCCCTTCCCCAACGGCCTTCTCATGGCCCCCGGTCGCAGCCAGGGCGACGACACCCTCCTCGGCTTCGGCGCAGGCACCATCGTTCGCGATAACAACCGCAACCCCGAGTACCACTCCTGGAATGTCTCCATCCAGCGTGAATTGCCAATGCGTTCCGTGCTTGAGGTGAACTACACCGGCAGCCGCGGCACTCACCTCTTCATGCCGATCACAACTCTCTCCCCGCTCCATCCTACCTATTGGTCTCAGGGCCGCACCGCATTGAATGGCCTCGTCACGAATCCATTCTTCGGTCAGATCACCGACAGTCGTTCGGTCTATGCTCAACCCACGGTTCAGCTAAACCGCCTGCTTCGTCCGATGCCGCACTTCGCCGGCACCAACGTCGGCCAGGCCGAGCCCGCCCGTGGAGACTCCAACTACCACGCGCTTCAAGTGAAGTGGGAAAAGCGATACAGCTCCGGTCTCACCTTCCTTGGCCACTACACCTGGTCGAAGATGATCGACAACATCTCGCACACCTCGGGTAACGTCTCCTGGCTTGGTGGTTCGACCAGCATCCAGAACATCTGGAACCTCCGCGGCGAACGCGCTCTTTCCGCTCACGACATCGCCCACCGCGTTGTTATGACTGGCGCTTATGAACTGCCCTTCGGCAAGGGCCGTAAGTTCGCCGCCACCATGCCCCGCGTCCTCAACTGGATAGCTGGCAACTGGGACATTAGCGGCATGGCTCTCTTCCAGAGCGGCATGCCGCTCCACGTCACCCAAAATGGCGGAAACATCTGGGACGGCACGCAACGCCCCAACCTCATCGGCGACCCCAGCACCACTGGCGCCGTGCAGGATCGCTTGAATAACTACTTCAACAGGGCAGCCTTCTCGCAGCCCGCCGTTGATGTTCCGGGAACCTCACCACGTACCCTTGGCTATCGCGGCCCTGGCATCTCCACCCTCGATGCTGCTCTCCTCAAGAGCATTGTCGTCCGTGAAGGCCAGCGCCTCGAATTCCGCATGGAGGCTACCAACTTCACCAACACCCCTATGTTCGGTGACCCATCCACCGGCTTCGGCGCCACCAACTTCGGTCAGATTACCGGCACGCGCGTTGGTCCCCGCAACATGCAATTTGGTCTGAAGTATTACTTCTAGACTGATTTAAAACCAAAAAAAGGCCGCCAGTTTCGACTGGCGGCCTTTCTTCATTTGGATTTCAGTCTCCGCCACACCCACCGCCACCTCCACACCCGCCTCCACCACAACCTCCGCCTCCATCTCCCCCGCTATCCCCTCCTGAGCTGTCGCTGCCACCATAAGATGAGCCACAGCCTCCGCTACTTGAGCCATCCGAAGATCTAGCACCTTTTCCTCTCTCACGGCCCGAGAACACCGCATGAAGCACTCCGTAAAGTAGGACGAAGGCCGAGACGAATACCATGCTTAGCACGGCGACTGTACCATCCAGGAAGATGAACATGGGGAAGATGGAGGCCAACCCGAATTGCCACTTCGGCTTCGGGATCATCCAGTAGCGTGAGGTATCCAAAAACCGGAGCCGCTGGGCTGGGTTGAACCGAACTTCGATTGAGGGCCAGACATCTTGAGGCGGCGCCTGATCGAACTCGACTTCGTACGTGGACTTGGTGCGCTCATACCAGTTTTCAAACTTGGTGTCCTCCGTTTTGCCACCGGCAGTGGGACCGTGGTGTAGAGGCCGGGGCAGGATCTTGCCGCAAAGATCCTCCCAATAGGACTGGGTGTAGATCAAGTGGAGGTGCCAGGCCTGATCTATAGCGACGGAGGGCGTAACCGGCTCCGAGGAAACCATCGAGAGGTAAATGAACCGCCGGTACTCGTCGAGTACTTTGCGGCCAGTCGTGTGGTTCCACGAATTCTCCCGGCAGAGTCTGGGTAGAAAGCTGGGAGGAAACTCGAAGCGTTCGATTTCTTCGTAAAGGATTTTGTTTGTCATCTTTGTTCTCATCCCCATTGAAACTGGATTGGATCTTACTATACAGAGCGTCCGTTTTTCTGGAATACTGATTCCATGAAACTGGAAGCCCGTGTGATGGCCATGCAGATGAGGCTCAGGGCATTTGCTTTCGGAGCAGAGCTGGATCAGCAAGCCAGAGAAATGCTTTCACTACTGGCGATTCACCGCAAGAGCAGAGCCGACGTGGATGACCGCACGAGGCTCAAGGCCCTTGCCTTGATGGCGGAGTATCTGGACTCGCATGGCCGGTCGCAAGAGGCTGGCGCTTTGTTGCGGCTGACGTCGGAAGCGCTTCTCGATGGGCAGATCGGAGCCGGCGATGATTTGAAACTGATGAGGCAACGTGTGTGGTGCTGCCTGGCCTATGCATTGACTCACTTGCGGGCAAATAGGACGCGTGAAGCAGGCAAGGTGATTCTCGCCGTGCGTGAGTTCGTTGATGTCCGTCTGATCAGGCCAGAGTTTCCTTGCCATGGAACAGTCGCGTTACTGCGCTACTACGAAGGTTTGTGGCGGCGGAACATTGGCGAATTGGATCACGCGGCGCGCGCATGCGATGGCGCCCTCGATCGGGCGCGAATGCGTTATGAGGAAAAGCGAGCCAAGTATGAGGGCATCGATGGGGATCGGTTGAGACGCGAGCTGGTTTACTTCCGGGTCATGATGGCCAGGATTCTCGGTTTTGGCCATGGAGGAATCGCGCTTGCACGAGGCCGCCATCTGGAAGCGCGTGGGTGGATGATTGCCGCTTCACAGTTCCTGTCTCAATTAGGGCAAGAGCACTGGAGGCGAGGACTCGAAGTGTATGAACGCTGCGCGGCGGTCCTGGTGGCTGATCTCGAGAACGGTTCCATTGCGCGGCTCAACGATGAAGCATTGAAACTGCGCGGGCTTGCGGAATGGTTTGCCTCGCGCAACCGGCGGAACGGCTTTGTTGCAGCAGCATTTGGCGTGGTGGCGGAGGTGAGAGTCAGGCAGATTGAAAGTGGCGAGGTGAGGCGTGTGAATCTCGCGGGTCTTCGGAAAAGGCTCGGCTTCCTGCTGAAGGAGGCCTACGCCGATGCCGGCCCACTGTCCGGGAGTGCGGCTTTGGGGCTGATTGAATGCCTGCTGCGGGGTGGGGAGTTTGAAGATTGCGCTCGCGAGCTTGAGCGATTCAAGCGCGTCTTTCAAGGTGAGCAGGAGGTACTCGCGGAGCAGAAGGTACTGCAGGCTGAACTCTGGATTGAGACAGGGCGGATGGATAGCGCGCGTGGACTGCTCGAAGAACTGGTATCGATGCGCGTGGCAAACCGTGGCTATCGGGCGCGGGCATGGGCGCTGTTGGCGCTTTGCGAGAGATCCGCGGGCCGGATCGCCTGGGCCGAACGGGCATTGGTGGCAGCGCGGGAAGCGGCGGAGATCGTGCAAGACGGCCTGACAAGAGCACTGGTGCGCGAGATTGGATTGACATTTGGGGCCGCAGTAGAAGTTGCGATGGCGATGCCTTATCAAACCGACGGAGAGGACGCCCTTTGGTGCGATGTGGACCACAATCTCGAGATGGCTCGATTGAATGTAGTGGCTGCCGTGTTGGCGAAGCACCCGGACTACGGCGTGGAAAAACTAGCGATTGCGATGGGGCGTGGCGTGTCGTGGCTCTACGCGCTTTTGGGCCGTCACCGCGATGTGGAATGGGTGCGCGCCCTGATGGCTAGTCGATCAGTGTAAATGCGAGTATGTTCCCTCCGGAAGCTATGGCGACATGTTGCTTGCCGTGTACCGTGTAGGTCATCGGTGAAGCTTTCCAGACCGCGCCCGTCTCGAAATGCCAGATTGTTTTGCCGGTTCTGGCGTCAGCCCCAGCGAAGCTGCCGCCGGATTCTCCGTAAAATATCAGGTTGCCGGCTGTAGAAAGCACACCCGTGTAATTGGACTCCGGTGCGCCGATCTGGACCTGCTCCCACGCGATGTTGCCGGTCTGAATATCGAGGGCCCTGAGGATTTTCTGCGGCGGGTTGGCGGGGTCGTTGTACGGGACGAACCAACTGCCCGCCTGGCGGTAAAGATTGCAGTCCTCAACAGCCATAACATAGAAAAGCTTGGATTGAGGATTGTAGGCGGTCGAATACCAGTTCGTTGCACCTCTAACGGCTGGACAAGCGACAGTGCCGCCCATGGTGGGTTTGGCCTTCTCGTTCACGATGGGGCGGCCTTTCGAATCGAGACCAGTGGCCCAGGTGAGGCGCTTGACGAAGGGCTTTCCCAACAGAAATTCACCGCTTGTGCGGTCCAGTACATAGAAGAATCCGTTGCGGTTGGCCTGCAACAACAGCTTTCGCGGCTTGCCCTGGAACACCTCGTCGACCAGCACAAGCGGCTCGGTGGCGTCCCAGTCCCAAAGGTCATGGGGGGTGAACTGGAAATGCCATTTGAGCTGGCCGTTCTTTGGATTCAGTGCAACTACCGAGTCGGTGTAGAGGTTGTCGCCCTTACGCTCGGTACCGTCTGTGTCTGGATAAGGGTTCCCGATTGGCCAGTAGAGTGTGTCGAGTGTTGGGTCATAAGAGCCGGTCAGCCAGGTTGCGCCGCCGCCGGCTTCGAGTGCATTGCCAATCCAGGTTTCAGCGCCTTTTTCGCCGCGCTTGGGGATAGTCCAAAATCGCCAGGCTTCTTCGCCGGTATCAGCCTTGTAGGCTGCCAGAAAGCCGCGCAGCGGAGCATCCCCGCCGCCAACCCCGCCGATGACAAGGTCACCTACCACGAGAGGCGCAGCGGTTGCGCCGTAAGCGCCAGGCAGATCCTTCGGCATGAAAACCTGCCACATGAGAGCGCCAGTCAAACGGTTGAGGGCAATCATGTGGGCATCGTCGGTTTCAAAGAAGATCTTGTTGCCAAGCAAGGCAGCGCCACGTTGAGCACCTTTGGCAGCGTCGCCTGAGATCCGTGTGGAGTCGCCGCGCTGGCGGTTGTAACACCAGATCTCGCGACCTGTGTCGCTGGCCAGTGCGCAGACCTGATTGGGCGCGGTGACGTACATGATCCCGTCCGCTACCAGTGGCGTCGTTTGGAGCCCGAGATGGGGCAGTGAGTACGACCAGGCGAGCTTCAGCTTACCGGCATTCGTAGCATTGATCTGTGTTAATGGGCTGTGACGATTTGCACTGGGTAGGCCGTGGTATCCAGGCCAGTCGCCAGGCTTGGGGTGCTGCACCTGATTGATTTCTCGTGCTGTGGTGGGAGCCGTGGGTGTGGCCAGTTTTCCAGTAGGGATTCCACCCAGCCGGCTAAGGAACGCGATGAGGCCGGTTCGCTGGGACTCTGTGGCTTCTGGAGCGGGCATGTGCGAAGTGGCCTGATCTACGATGGAGGCCGGGTTCTGGATCAAATGAATGATTCCGTCAAAGGTCTGGAGTTGAATATCGTGGCGGCCGCGAGAGCGAGCAAATCCTTTCAGGGACGTACCATCCGGTAGTTTCACCGTAACGACAGCCCAAGGGTTGTCCGGGCAGAACGCCCAGGAAGGACAGGATGCGGAATTGCGCTTGCCACGGCGAGTGTTTGGATCCCTGAGCTGGGCCTCAATTTCGCGAACTGTCAGTTCTCGCCCAATGCTGGATAGGTCGGGGCCGTTCGAACCACCATTGCCCTGAACCATGTGGCAAGACAGGCATTTCGATTCAAACAATTTCTTGCCCTCTTCGAAGTCTCCGGAGGGTTGCGCGTCGAAAGCCGAGGCATTCCACATCCGCACCGTCTTGGCGAGAAGATCCAGGTCTGAGGGCTTGAGGTTGGCAAAAGCCGGCATGCCGCCGCTAGTGCCCTTTTCAATCACCATGCGGATTTTGGCCTCAGAAGATGGACGCAAGCTGCGTGTATCGATCAAGTTTGGTCCGCGGTCAGTGCCGGTCGCGGAATCGCCATGGCATGATGCGCAGTATTGGCGGTAGGGCGCGGGAAGAGTTTGCGCAGACAGCGTGGCGGCGAGAAGAATTGCGAATCGAAGCATTGCAGGTTGATTCTATCGAAAGGGCCTTAACATGAAGGCATGAAGATTGTTCAACTCGTCGGTGATTTTGGCGAAGACTATGAAGTGATGGTGCCCTTCCAGGCGCTGAAGATGTTGGGTCATGAGGTGCATGCCGTCTGCCCGGGCAAGAAATCGGGGCAAACGATTCGGACAGCAATTCACGATTTCGAGGGTGACCAGACCTATACCGAAAAGCCAGGACACAACTTTGCGCTGAATGAGAGCTTCGATGAGTTGGACTGGGCAGATTACGACGCCCTTGTTGTTTCAGGCGGACGAGCTCCTGAATATCTGCGATTGAATCCAAAAGTGATCTCGATGGTGAAGCATTTTGCCGAAGCGGATAAGCCGATTGCAGCCGTGTGTCACGGTTTGCAGATCCTGGCGGCAGCCGATGTATTGCGCGGCAAGCGTTGCACTGGCTATCCGGCTTGCAGACCCGAATGCATAATGGCCGGCGCTGAATACCTGGATGTGCCTATGGATCAAGCGGTAACCGATGGCAAGCTGGTGACAGCCCCGGCCTGGCCTGCGCATCCTGCCTGGCTGGCTGCATTCGTCAAATTGTTGGGTAACTAATACTCTAGAGTCGGGCGACTTTGCGGTTCAACACCCAAAATGCGCCGCTTAGAACTACCAGCAGGATGCCGTTGGCCGCGAGAACTTGCGGAGCGCTAAAGGTTTCGATCAATCGCCCGGCAGCGAACGCGCCGAATGGCATCCCGCCGCGGAACGCGACATTGTAGATACTCATAACGCGACCTCGCATCGAATCCTCAACCTGGGTCTGCACCAGAGAACTCACCAGGCCAAAACAGGCGATCAGAGCAGCTCCGCCAAGGAACAACATCAGGCAGGCAAAATAGAAGTTACTGGATGCGGCAAAGCCGAAGATGAACACTCCGAGAGCAATCAGCGAGATCAACGAGAGGATGCCTTTGCGCTCGATGTGACTGGTTGCCGCAACGAAAACTCCGCCGAGCACACTGCCGACTCCAGAGATGACCAGCATGGTCGAATAGGCTTCCTTACCCAAGTGAAAAACCCGTTCCGCAAAGACCGGAAGAAAGGTCATGATCGGGACACCGAGGAGCGTCATCAGGAAGGCCAATAAAATCAGTCCACCCATTACGGAGTTGTCGCGCACAAAGCGCAAGCCGACTTTCATGCTTTCGAGTACCGGCTCCTTCCCTGTCATTGCTGGAGGACGAGGGGCAACGCGCATGAGAGTAAATATCACGGCAAGGAAGCTGAATGCATTCAACGTAAAACACCATGCTGCTCCCAAAGAAGTAAGCGCCAACCCGCCCAAAGTAGGACCGATGACCCGGGCAACATTGAATTGGATCGAGTTCATCGCGATTGCGTTTTGCAGGTCTTCCCTTTTGACAAGGGACGGAATCATAGCCTGATAAGCCGGCCCGCCGAACGCCTGCGCGGTACCAACTGTAAAGGAAAGAACGAATATGTGCCATACCTGAACCACCTGCAGAAAGGCAAGTAATGCGAGAGTGATGGCGCAAATCATCTGGACCAATTGGGAGCACACAAGTACTTTGCGCCGATCCTTGCGATCGGCGACAACGCCTCCCAGCATACTGAACAGGAAGATCGGAATCTGGCCAAGAAACGCGTCCAGGCCAAGGTACCAGGCAGACTTGGTGAGTTCGTAGACCAGCCAGCTCTGAGCCAGATTCTGCATCCAGGTCCCGATGGACGAAGTACACGCGCCCAGCCACATGAGGCGGAATTCGGGATACTCAAATGCCTTAAAGATCTGACGTTTCAATGCTGAAGGGTTTCTTAGGGAAGCGGTTTTTCGCGCTGAATCAGATGGCAGAGATTGCCGTCTGCGTCTTCAAAGAAGACCAGCCGGTTGCCTTGATTCGTGAACGGTTCAGCCTTGAACTTCACGCCCTTCGATTGAAGCTGCGAGTAAGCAGCATCAAAATCGTCAATGGCGATCGCCAAATGACGGATTCCTGGAGTGTTCATTTCGTTGGGGCCGGGGGCGCCATCGCTCGGAATGATCTCAAGCATGGATCCGTTCTTAGCCTTCACGAAATAGTTGCCGGCATATTCGAAGTTGATATGAAATTCGAGATGCTCGACATACCAATCAGCGAGTCTCTTGGGGTCTGGGGAAGCGATTGCGGTGTGCTCTAAGCCTTGAAACATAGAATCAACCAGTCTAGCAAGGCGCTCTAGTAGACTGCGAAACAAAACACGGCATTTGAGCCGCCGGGGGAAAGACAATACTCACCGTTCTCAAGCGGCTCCTGGACTTCCAACTTGTAAAGCCCAGAGTTCAAAGGCTCCAGCGACAACCTGATGGCCCGAGGTCCATTCCTCTTCACTTTTTGGGGAATGTTGAGTACGCGCTGCCCGCCCTTCAACTCCATCTTGTAGAGCTGCATCTGCTGCACGTTTAGCTTGTCTACTTTGATAATAAAAGCCGGCTCAGTCAAGGGAGTCTTGGCTACCGCAGCCGCGCCAGCTACGTTATAGACGGTGTCATTCTTCCCGGATTCTTCCTTGGCCTCACCGGCATCCGTGGCAATGAGCTTATTTGCGTGGCGAATAAACGGGAGGTCGGCCTTTTCGGGAACCGGACCCTTGTAGGCTTCCTGCCCGGAAAGTCCCATCGCAAATGCCAGGCACGCGAGCAAATTGATCTTCACGTTCATGATTCTAACTCCTGATTGAGAACTAAGGCAGCCTGCGTAGATCGGCGAGAAAAGCCACTGCTATATAAAGACGCCCCGGAAAGCGCCGATGGATTCATCAGAGCACAAAGAAAGGTCCCACCTGTGGCTAAAGCATTAAGATTCTACGATCTGTTGAGCCGTTTCCCGTTGGCATCCTCCTTTGCGGCAAAAGTAGTCTTTGCAGTGATCGTGAGCGTGCTTTTGCCGGTGTTGGCGATAGAAATTTACTTCATTGGGTTCTCTCCACTGCGAGGCGCTGCGCTGGAACAAGCGATTCTGATCTCAGGGTTGGCAGCGGCGGTTGCCTCTGTGATTGCTTACTGGGCCCTTTCAACGATTCTGCGCCCGATCCTGATCATGTCCAAACAGCTCAATCAGTTTCTGAATCATCAGGTTTTGCCTGACCTGCCGATGCACTACCGGGATGAAGTGGGAAGCTTGATGTCGAACGTCAATTACCTGGCCCACGCCATGAGGGATTTGACGGAAAACGCGCTCCAGAACGGGGCGATAGATCACCTGACCGGCATCTACAACAGGCGGACAGCGGAGAATCGATTGCGCGATTCCATTGAGTTGACTCGAATCCGTCAGAACAGCCTAAGCCTGGCAATTCTTGACATTGATCGCTTTAAGATGCTCAACGACACTTACGGCCATGATTTCGGTGACACCGTTCTGCGCAAGGTTGGAGACTTGTTGAGAACAAACGTCAGGCGCACGGATTGGGTCGGAAGATGGGGTGGCGATGAGTTTGTCATTTCGGTGCAAGGTGGAGAACGCGAAGCAGCGGCAATGTTGACTCGCATTTGCGAAATGGCAAGAAAAGAGCTATTCCTCGCCCCAAACCAGAGTGTCCACTCGATCACAATTTCGTGCGGTGTCTGCGAATGGCAGGAGGGGATGGATTCGCAGGTTCTATTTACCAAGGCAGATGAGGCTTTATACATCGCCAAAAGAGCTGGAAGAGACCAGGTTCACAGCTTCAGCGATTGCTTGCAGGCATAGCGTATACTCGCGGAATGCGATTGCTAATTGCTGCCTGGATTGCGGCTGGGATGTTTGCCTCGGAATGGTCTCCCTCGCTGTCGATGAAGCTGAAAACAGTTGCCAGCGTGATTCCCTCTCCCGACGGGAAGGGCGTGATCTGGCTCGAGACCAAGGCGGTGATCGAAGCTGAAAAGAGTGAAATGCTCACTCATATTCATTTCGCCCGCATCGATGGCACGGGCCGAAGACAATTGACACAAGGCGAGAAGAGTGCAAATTCGGCGGAGTGGGCGCCGGATGGCAAGTCGATTTTTTTCGCGTCGGACCGCTCTGGCAAACGCAATTTTTATCGACTGCCCATCGAAGGTGGCGAAGCTGAGAAATTGACCGATTGGAAAGGCGCACTCGGCGCATACAAGATTTCTCCCGATGGCAAGCATCTGGCCTTCGCAGCCGCAGACGAGGACAAGGACCTCGAGAAGCGACGTAAAGAAAAGCTGGACTTTCGCATTGTGGGGGCGAAGCCGCCACGCCAAAGTTTGTGGGTGGTTGCGCTCGCTGAGACTGGGGCAACCGCCAAAGCGCTCCTCAAAGGAGACTTCCACGTTTCGAGTTTCGACTGGTCTCCAGACGGTAAATTCATTGCCGTGGACCGCAGGTCGTCGAGCGAGCCAAATGAGTCTTATTCGGCAGACGTCGTCGAAGTTGAAATCGCAACTGGGGCTTTGAAAACCGTTGCCGCAACGAGCTTGTACGAATCGGAACCGCTGTACTCTCCGGACGGCCGCTACATCGCGATGCAGCGAAGACAGAAGCGATCCAGCCACGATGTGGAGCGCGTCACATTGTTTAACCGAGCGACGGGCGAGGTCCGGGATTTGGCGTCAACACCCAACGACAATCCGGCAGTTGCAGGTTGGGCGCCGGATTCCAAGTCGCTTGTCGTCTATGAGCAGAAGGGCACGCGCATGGCGATGTACCGGCTCCCAGTCGATGGTCCTTTGCAGAACCTTTACGCGCCGAAAACCGGCGTAATGGCTGGCGTCAGAATGAACCAAGCGGGAACTCATTTTGGATTCCCAGCCCAGAGCCTGGATCAGCCCGTTGAGGCCTTTGTGATGGCGCTGGGGGCTGCCCCGGTTCAGGTGAGCGCGGCCAATACTGGCATAGAACTGCCGCCTATACCCAAATCGGAAGTCATCACCTGGAAAGGCAAGGATGGCCTGCACATCGAGGGCATCCTCACCTACCCCGCCAACCATCAGCCCGGCAAGAAGGCGCCTCTGATCCTGAACATTCACGGAGGCCCATCCGGTGTATTCAGCGAAAGCTTTGTCGGCGCAAGTGGCCTTTACCCCGTCGCGACGTTTGCCGCCAAGGGATATGCGGTGCTGCGTCCGAACCCCAGGGGCTCGACGGCCTACGGCGCGGCGTTTCGAAATCGTGTGGATCAGGATTGGGGAGGCCTCGATTATCTCGACATACAACTGGGTGTCGATCAGGTCATCGCAATGGGCGTGGCCGATGCAGACAGGATGTGTGTGATGGGCTGGAGCTACGGAGGCTATATGACCGCCTGGACAGTAACGCAGACCACACGCTACAAATGCGCTGCGGTGGGAGCTGGAATCACAAATCATGTTTCGATGTACGGCACCCAGGACATCCCGGCGGTTTATGAGGATTACTTTGGTGGTCCACCGTGGGAGCAGTTGCAGGTCTATCAAAAGAGCTCACCGATGAACTTCATACAACGCGTGAAGACGCCCACTCTGATCCTGCATGGAGAGAACGATCCGCGGGTGCCTCCAACGCAAGGCTATGAGTTTCGCAAAGGGCTGGAGCGTCAAAATGTGCCGGTCAAGATGATTGTTTATCCACGGACCCAGCACGGACCAAACGAACCCAAATTCACGCAAAACATTATGGAGCAACATCTTGAGTGGGCCGAAACCTATTTGAAGCCCTGATTTTTGATACGCTGCTAACGATATGAAACGCCGCACGATATTGAGCTCCGTTTTGGCTGGAACAGCCGCTCTTGCGCAGACCAAAGATCCCAAGAGGTTCAACCAGCCGACTGGATATCGAGATACACCGATCATTCCTTACCAGCGCTGGAAGGTGCATGATATCGACCGGCCCAAGCCTCCGGTAGTGACTCCCTCTGAAATAGCCGGTGGCCCGCCATCCGACGCAGTTGTGCTGCTGGACGGCAAGAATCTCGCGAACTGGACATTTGCCGGCAAGCGCGGTAAACCCAAAATGGACTGGAAGCTCGAGAACGGGTACATGGAAGTGAACCCCGGTGCAGGCGACGCGATGACCAAAGAGAAGTTCGGCGATATGCAGTTGCACCTCGAATGGTCCGCGCCAACAGAGATTTCCGGAGATTCACAGTGGCGGTCCAATTCTGGCGTTCTGATTATGGGGTTGTATGAGATTCAGGTGCTGGATTGCTACGAGAACCCAACCTACGCCGATGGCCAGGCTGGTGCCGTTTACGGGCAATATCCTCCCCTAGTAAATCCGATCCGCAAACCAGGCCAATGGAATGTGTACGACATCATCTGGGAAGCGCCGCGATTCAATGGCCAGGACCTGACGAAACCTGCATTTGTGTCGGTGATCTTCAATGGGATTGTGGTGCAGCACCGCAAGGAAGTGATCGGCCGAATGTCACACCGGGTGGTTGGAACTTACGAAGCTCATGCTCCTGAAATGCCTCTTGGGCTTCAAGATCATGACGTGCCGGTGCGCTACCGCAATATTTGGGCGCGCAGACTCACTCTCTAATTTGCGACAATTTGCGGATATGCGGAATATCCGGCTCTCCCTAGTTTTGCTTGCCCTCTGCGTTGGAGCATTTGCCCAGCGCAAGTTGAGCTCGCCCAAAGACATCTTCGGCAGCAATGTCTCGGACGACTATTTTCTCGCTACTTACACTCAGTACGAACAGTATGTGAAAAAGGTCGCCGGCGAGTCGGACCGCATCAAATTGGTGGACATCGGCAAGACCGAAGAAGGCCGCACGCAGTATATGTCGGTGGTGTCCTCTCCGGAGAACATCAGGAATCTCGACCGTCTCAAAGAGATCTCGAAACGAATGGCTACTGCCGATGGCCTGACCGATGAACAGGCGCGAACACTCTCAAAAGAAGGCAAAGCAGTTGTGTGGATCGACGGCGGCTTGCATGCCTCAGAGGTGTTAGGTGCAGCGCAATTGATCGAGATGACCGACCAATTGCTCACGCGGAACGATGAGGAAACGCTGCGACTGCTGCGCGATTGCGTGATCTTGCTCGTGCATGCCAACCCCGACGGCATGGAGATGGTCAGCAAGAATTACATGCGCAATCCTGACCCGGCCAAACGTCGCTACACCCCGGAGCGCCTCTACCAGAAGTACGTCGGCCACGATAACAACCGCGACTTCTTCATGAGCACGCAGAAGGAAACACAGAACATCAATCGTCAGTTGTACCTGGAATGGATTCCTCAGATTCTTTACAATCATCACCAGTCTGGGCCCGCTGGCACCACGTTGTTCGTGCCGCCTTTCCGCGATCCGTCGAGCTACCTGTTTGACCCAATGATGATGATTGGCGTCGATCAGATCGGCTCTGCCATGCATGCCCGCTTTGCGGTCGAAGGCAAGGCAGGGTTTACAACCAGGGAAGGTGCGAATTTTTCCGTCTGGTACAACGGCGGCTTACGGACCACCTCATACTTCCACAACATGATCGGAATCCTTACCGAATCGGCGGGTAATCCTACCCCGATGGACATTCCCTTTGTTCCTTCGCGAATGCTGCAAAGCAAGACGAATCCATTCCCGATTGCTCCACAGTCGAAATGGCATTTTTCGCAGGCGATCGAATATTCCATTGCCGCCAACAAGGGCATCCTTGACTATGCATCGCGACATAAAGATGACCTGCTGTTCAACATTTACCGCATGGGGAAAAATTCGATCCATCGCGGCAGCAAAGACAACTGGACCATGATCCCCAAACGCCTGGAATGGCTTGCCGAACGCTTGACCAAAGATGGGATTACCGTGGGCGAAGGACGTGGCGCAGGCGTTGTCCCGATGAAGTACTACCAGGAATTGCTAAAGCCGGAATGGCGTGATCCTCGTGGATACATCCTTCCAGCCAATCAGGTTGACTTCAACACAGCGGTCAAATTCACGCAGACCCTGCAATGGATGGGCCTAGCCGTTCACAAGGCCACTGCGGATTTTGAAGTGGCAGGCAAGAAGTATCCGGCAGGGTCGATCGTATTCAAGTCGGCACAGGCATTCCGCCCTCACCTTCTGGACATGTTCGAACCCCAGAACCATCCGAATGACTTCAAGTACGCCGGCGGGCCCCCCATTGCTCCTTATGACAGCGCTGGGTGGACTCTGGCTTACCTGATGGGTGTACAGTTTGACCGAATTCTCGACGACTTCACCGGGCCGTTTGAGAAGGTGAATGGCTTTATCGAAATGCCGGCAGGCAAGGTGACTGGCAGCGGAGCTGCCGGTTACATTCTGAGCCACAAAGTGAACGACTCCTTCAAGGCGATCAACAAGCTGATGGCGGCAGGTGAGGATGTTTACTGGCTCAAGGGCGGCGGTGGCTTCGATGCAGGCACGATCTATGTGCCAGCGAAAGCGAAAACGGCTGCCAATGTTGCCACGATTGCCAAAGCGGCTGCGGTAACGTTTACGACGGCGGCTTCCAAGCCGTCTGGCGAAGCACTGAAGCTTAAGCCGATCAGGATTGGCCTGTGGGATAACGTAGGCGGGTCGATGCCATCCGGATGGACGCGCTGGCTGTTTGAACAATTCCAATTCCCATATGAGGTGGTCTATCCTCCGACCCTCGATCAAGGCGAGTTGCGCTCGAAATTTGATGTCCTCGTATTTGTGACGGGTGGCATTGCCGAGAGGTCGCGATTCGGCGGTGGCCCCGTAGGCGCCGGCGATGCGGCATCCAATTTATTGCCCGAATGGCGCGACCGGCAGGGCAGAGTAACTCGAGACAAGACGGTTCCTCAACTCAAGAAATTCCTCGAGTCTGGCGGCACTGTGTTGACGATTGGATCCTCCACAGCGCTGGCGCAAATGCTCGGCCTGCCCATTGGAGATCAATTGGTTGAAAAGCTCGCCAATGGCACGGAGCGCAAGCTTCCGAACGAGAAGTTCTACGTGCCTGGATCTGTGCTTGAAGTGGCTGTGGACAATACGAATCCGCTTGCTTACGGCATGGACAAGAAAGCAGACATCTTCTTCGATGACAGCCCCGTGTTCCGTTTGAAACCAGAAGCCACCATGATGAATGTGAAGCCGGTAGCTTGGTTTGCCGATGGCAAGCCTCTGCGCAGCGGCTGGGCCTGGGGCCAGCATTATCTCGAAGGCGGCGTAGCAGTAGCCGAGGCAAAGGTCGGCGAGGGCAAGCTCTTTCTCTTCGGCCCTGAAGTAACTTTCCGGGCCCAACCGCACGGAACGTTCAAGCTGTTGTTCAACGGACTTTACTACGGCACCGCCGAGCCAGTGAATCTCAACTAGGCGATCGCTTCGAGAAACTGGCGCGCGTTCAAGATGCGCGCCACGGGCCAGTCGAGCGGATAGTCCTTCAGGTTGCCCGAAACAATGTACGCGGCACCTGCCGCCGCTGCGCACTCCAGCATCCGGTTGTCGTCCGGATCGCTGGCAAGCTCTATCTTTGAGTCTGGCTCACAATAGATGATGCGAGACTCCAACCGTGTCAACAAGACGTCTACCCTCGGTTGCAATTTCTCGAATTTTGGACGCCGCAGAACCTCTATGTATTCAGCCCAAACGGCGGGGCTCACAACGATATCGAAACGGCCGGCAAGTCCCAGTTCCAGCACCTGCTCTTCGAGGCCGCCCGGCTTCCAGCACGCGGAAATTAGTATGTTGGTATCGAGAACCACCTTCATTTACACCCAAGCTAGCGCATGAAAGACGAACTCGGAGAACGAATCAAGCGGTATTACGAAGACGCCCTGAGAATACAGGTTCCGCGGCAGACCCATGTCGTGCTGCGGATTGACGGGCGCGGGTTCCATCAGTTCACACGAGGAATGGAGCGCCCATACTCGGGGCCGCTCGCGGACGCCCTCGACACAGCGGCGCTCGCTTTATGCAGCGAGATGATGGGCTGCAAGTTTGCCTACGGCCAGAGCGATGAATACTCATTCTTGTTGGCCGACAATGATTCAGATAAGAGCCCAATGTGGTTTGACGGGAATATCCAGAAGATCGTGTCTGTAGCAGCCAGCGTTTTCACAGCAGCGTTTGCCCGGAGCTTTGACTCCCCTAAGCCAGCCAGTTTCGATTGCCGGCTGTTGGTGATTCCGCAGGCAAGCGAAGTGGAGAAGTACTTCATCTGGCGACAGCTCGATGCCTCCGCAAACAGCCTGAATATGCTGGCTTCGGCGCACTACACTCATCAGGAATTGCTCGGCAAAACGGAAGCCGAAAAGCACGACCTGTTGCATGCCAAGAACTTGAACTGGGCCAAAGCGAGCGCCGATTTCAAGCGCGGAAGGGCCGTGCGGCGCAATGACCTCGGCGAGTGGGCTATCGACCGCGAGATCCCGATTTTTCAACGGGAAGTGATCTATTTGAGGAGCCTTTTGCGCATTACTTGATATGAAGGTTCTATTGGCCGGAGCCGGCGGACAGGTAGGTCGTCGCGTGCATGAATTGCTGCGGCAGGCCAGTATTCCCGTGCGCACCATTTCCGGTAGAGACCTTACCGTTGCGGGTGCTGCCGAAGGGCTGGCTGAAGGTTGCGACGTGGTTGTATCTTGTGCTGGCGCAAGCGTGTCCCTCGGCGCTCGTGACAAGCGAAGCTATGGCCAGATCGACCCAGTAATCAATGGCGCATTGCTCAAGGAATCTTTGCGTGCGGGCGCCTATCGATTTGTTTACTTGGGCGTCCATGCTTTAGAACACTATGCGCACACGGCTTACGTGAAGGCGCATGAGAGCTTTGTTGAATCACTCCGGCAAGCGCCAGTGTCTTCGACGGCAATCCGGCCGACAGGAATCTTCAGCGCTTTTGAAGACCTCCTGCCCATGGCCCGGAAAGGCGTTTTGCCTCTAGTCGGGAATGGTCTGGCTCGTACCAACCCCATCGATCCGCAGGATGTTGCGGAGTTGATGGTGAGGTATCTCGAAGTCGGACCAGCCGATCTGCCTTGCGGTGGACCTGAGATCCTGACGCGTAAGGATATCAATCGCATCGTCGGCCAGTCTGTGGGCAGGCCCAATGCCTGGATGCCGGGGATCCCGGCGGCCGTCGTACGTCTTGAGGCGAAAGCGGTTCGACTTTTCCATCCCCGGATGGCCGATTTGATGGAATTCTTCAGCGAGGTGGCGACCACGGACTGCATAGCGCCTGCTCTTGGTGAGAGGCGTTTGAGCGACTACTTTGGCGCGGTTCCTGCTAAACTTGCAGATCAAGCCTGAGTGTTATTTCCTGTCCGATTCCTCATCCTCGCGAGCTCTAGCGCCGGCAATTCAGCCTACATTACAGATGGTCTGACTCATTTGCTGGTGGACTGCGGCTTGTCGCGTAAAGAGACCTTTGCCAGACTCGAAGCCAACGGAGTCGACCCCTGCTGCATCGATGCCATTTTGGTGACGCACGAGCATTGCGATCACGTCTCGGGACTCCCTGCAATTGCCAAAAAACTCGCCAAGCCGGTCTACTTAACGCAGTCAACAGCGGCCGCACTTGACACCGGCAAAGAAGCGCAATACTTCCAGACCTTCCAGGCCGGAGCCAAACTTTCGATCGGTTCCTTCGAGGTTCAGTCGTTTTCCCTGCCCCACGACGCCGAAGATCCTGTCGGATTCACTTTCAGCTCCAACGGACGCAAGGTTGGCATTTGCACTGACCTCGGATACATGCCGGATTCGATCCGCTACCACCTCCAGGATTGCGAACTGATTCTGCTCGAATCGAATCACGATCTGGAGATGTTGAAGGTCGGTCCATATCCGTGGAGCCTCAAGCAGCGCGTGATGTCACGGCGCGGACATCTATCCAATGATGTGGTGAGCCAGTTCATTCTCGATGACATCTCCGCGCGGACACGAACATTGGTATTGGGGCATTTGAGCGAACAAAACAATCTGCCGGCCCTGGCCCATATGGTGGCTGCGCAGGCCATCGGCAGGCGTGGTCTGACATCCCTCGATTTGAGTGTTTCCGAACCCCGCAAACTGTCGCAATTTTTCGAAATCTAGGTTAGAAAATGATCCAACGCTATACCCGCCCGGAGATGGGCCAAATCTGGTCTGAACACAACAAGTACCAATGCTGGTTGGAGGTGGAATTAGCCGCATCCGAGGCTCTTGCTCATCTGGGACTGGTGCCGAATGAAGCCGCTGAAGCTCTGAGAAGTCACGCTGGTTTCTCAGTGGAAAGAATTGGCGAGATCGAACGGGAAGTGAAGCACGACGTAATTGCCTTCACCACGGCGGTCGCCGAGACCCTGAAGGCCAAGGGCAAAGCGGAACACTCTCGTTGGCTTCACTACGGGCTCACCTCCAACGACGTAGTCGACACCGCTCAGGCGCTCCAAATCAAGCAGGCCAGCACCATCATCGCCGCGGGGCTGGCGAACCTGCTGGAGGCACTCAAAAAGCGCGCGTACGAACATAAAGACACGATTCAGATCGGCCGTACGCATGGTGTCCATGCGGAGCCGATTACGTTCGGGCTGAAGCTGGCGAATTTTTACGATGAGTTGCGGCGCAATGCCGAGCGCTTCACCCGGGCAGCCGAAGAGATACGCGTGGGGAAAACCTCCGGGGCGGTAGGAGCATTTGCTCACCTCTCGCCCGAATCGGAGGAACTGATCTGCGTTGGCCTCGGGTTGAAAGTCGCTGCAATCTCCAGCCAGGTCTTGTCGCGCGACTTGCACGCCAACTACATCTCGGTGTTGGCGCTCATTTGCGCCACTCTGGAGAAAATCGCGCTTGAAGTAAGACACCTGCAACGTACCGAAGTGCGTGAAGCCGAAGAGCCCTTCGCCCCCGGGCAAAAGGGTTCAAGCGCTATGCCGCACAAGAAGAATCCAATCGTGTGCGAACAGATCTGTGGGCTTGCCCGAATCGTACGATCCAATCTCCAGGCCGCATTCGAGAACATAGCATTGTGGCATGAGCGAGATATTTCTCATAGTTCCGTGGAACGGGTGATCCTGCCCGATTCGACAATTCTTACAGATTATCTGCTTGCGAAAACAACATGGCTGATCGAGGGACTTCGCGTCAACGAAGACAGGATGATGGCGAACTTCAATGCCACCCTCGGCATTGTCTTCAGCGGCCAATTGCTCCTCGATCTCGCCGAGGCAGGAATGTTGCGTGAGACCGCATACCAGCTCGTGCAGTCGCATGCAATGACTTGCTGGGAAAATGGAACCAGCTTCAAGGCCGCAGTGAGTGCCGACCCCGAAGTGACAAACTACCTCAACTCTGAAAAGCTGGAGGAGACCTTCTCGGCGCCGCGTCAGTTGAAGAACATAGACAAGCTATTCGCTCGTGTATTCGCAAACTGATTAGGGCAACATACGGTTCAGATCGCGCATGTCGAAGGTGATTCGCCGATCTGAAATCAATTGCTTGGCCGAAAGCGCTTCTTTAGCGATGGACCCGTCGGCATTGTGTTCATGAGTCTTGCCCAGGATGTGGTACAGCTCATGAGCCAGAACGCGGCCCAAGGCGCGTCCCAGATACTTGTCAGCCTGCTTGCGTTCCCCGCCCCACATTGCCCGAGCTACAACATTGGCGATTCGGTCGCAGGAAACTTCAGCAAACGGCAAGATAGCCCCATCAGTCGAATGCGTCCAAGCCAGTGGGCCACGCTCGTCCATAAAGGGGATCAGTCGTTCCATCTTGCAAGTACCCTTAAGCTTGACAAGCACAACATCTTCGAAAGTCTCATCTACCGTGGCCTGCTCCCGCAAACGCACATCGAGCTTCCGGCCAGTTGCGTGCATGATGTTGCTGAGTTCGGACTTGAGCTCATTCATGGCCGCAGGAGACGTCTTGCCTTCCACGGTAAGCAGCACCGTGAGACTTGGAATCGATTCAGCCCGCAATGCGGGCAAACAGCACAAGCAAAGTGAAAATGTAGCGGTCAACAAAGAACGCATTTGGCGTACAGGGCCTCGCATATAAAGATACGCTCAAAGCCCTGCATGTTGTAATCTTTTTTATCGGTCTGAGTTGTTTTTTTTATTAGGGAACCTTGGCGGTGTGATCAATGTTGTTCTTCGCCAGGTGCCGGTAGTACTCCAAATCAACGTCAAGGTAAAGCTTTGTCAGTAGGAAAATCTGCCCGCCATGATGGTAAAAGTGCTCTGTTATGTGTGTGATAACCTCCATTACCGGAAGCGTGTAACCTTGCGGGGTCACCATTTCCAATAAGCGATGAGGCGGCACTGCTTCGATAATCCGGGCTACTTGATCAAGCCTGGCACCCAAACGACTGGACAGGGCTGAACCGGAAATACCTTCCCGCGTGTTGAATTCGGAGTCACGATCGCGCTGATCCATTTCACCGCCAATGCCGGCTACCACCCATTGCCCCAGGTTTCCAATCAGGTGCAAAACAAGGTTCCCAACCGAGTTGGAATTCTCATTTCCACGCGCCCAGATCTGTTCGTCCGACAGGCGCGAAATGCAATCATGAATCCGCGATTCCTGTTGCCGCAGGCGAGAAACCGCGGCTGTGATAAACGCGTGATGGACATCCGTAACAGCAGGCAATTGGGGTGTTGTCATAGTGATAGGATAGGCCCAAAGGAAAGCCACGAAATGAGTTCAAGACGCTTGTTTTTGATGGGGGCCATGGCCGCTCCGTTGGTGAAAGCGGCGAAATCGCCGAATGACAAGGTTCGGGTTGTGACGCTTGGCGTCAATGGCCGCGGCAAGGATCACATAGCCGGCTTCATGGGCTTGAAAGACGCTGAGATCGTCGGGATCTGCGATCCGGATGGAGATTTGCTCGCCAAGCGTGCCGACGAATTCCAGACCAAGTACGGCAAGAAGATCAAGACATACAAAGACCTTCGCAAGGTTTATGAAGACAAGGATGTCGATGCAGTGTCGGTGGCCACGCCGAATCACTGGCATTCACTGGCGGCGATCTGGGCCTGCCAGGCGGGCAAAGATGTCTATGTCGAGAAGCCCGGCAGCCACAACATCTACGAAGGCCGCAAGATGGTCGAGGCCGCCAAAAAATACAATCGCATCGTCCAACATGGCGTGCAGTTGCGCTCCAGCGAAGCATTGCAGGAAGCCGTTGCGCTGATGCGCAAGGGCGTCATCGGCAACGTCTATATGTCGCGTGGGCTCGTATTCCGTTGGCGGCCCTCTATCGGCAACAAGCAGCCTGAGCCAGTGCCGGCCAACTTCGATTACGACATCTGGGAAGGACCCGCACAGCACGTGCCCTTCAGCCGCCGCCACGTTCATTACAACTGGCACTGGCATTGGGAATGGGGCAACGGCGACGTCGGCAATCAAGGCATCCACGAAACCGACATGTGTATGTGGGGCCTGGGCGTGGACACGTTCCCCGACAAAATCACGTCACTGGGCGGCAAGTTTACCTTCGACGACGACAAAGAAACGCCTGAGGTGCAAACCTCGCTCTACCACTATTCGAAAGAAAAGAAGATGATCCAGTTCGAGGTTCGCCACTGGATGACGAACGACGAAGGTGGCGCTAGCGTCGGCAATATCTTCTACGGAACGGACGGCTATCTGGTCGTCAAAAACTACGACACCTTTGAGACCTTCCTGGGCCAAAAGAAAGAAAAGGGCCCCGCGCGCAAGGCCGGCGGCGACCACTACCAAAACTTCATCAAGGCTGTCTACAGTAGAAAGACCTCCGATCAGAACGGACCGGTAGAGACCGCTCATCTTTCCAGCGGCCTCGCTCACCTCGGCAACATCTCTTTCCGCTTGCAACGTCAATTGACTTTCGATTCCACCAAAGAAAAGTTCGTAGGCGACGCGGAAGCAGACAAGATGCTGAAGCGAAACTATCGCAAGCCATATATCGTGCCTGAAAAAGTCTAACCTCCCTTACAGCCCACACCCAGCGATTCCGCAACCAAGGTGAAGATTTGGGGGCACGGCAGAGCGATGGTCTATTTTTCCTGGATTTGGGAGGCAGATGAGTGAGGCGGCGACCGTTTCGCTTGTGGAGAGCGGTTATTTT
>Ga0163144_10001674_pt1 | contig 52022 bp, 38 predicted proteins | sample OliLak19BULKMAT1_FD_123175 | JGI IMG/M metagenome (GOLD analysis project Ga0163144, IMG submission 123175) | Freshwater microbial mat bacterial communities from Lake Vanda, McMurdo Dry Valleys, Antarctica - Oligotrophic Lake LV.19.BULKMAT1 | ecosystem: Environmental > Aquatic > Freshwater >... | reverse complement strand
TCGCTAATCACGAATCGCTACTCGCTAATCCCTCACCGTCTCCCTGTTCTCGGCGTGAAATAATACCGTCCTCCGATGCCGAGTTGGAGCCCGAGGCGGGTTTCGGGGACCAGGTCAAAAAAGGGCACGACTTCGATGAACACATCGAAGGGAGCGTCGTCGAAGAGATAGGTGGCGCCCAGCGGTCCTCGAATGCCGATCGCGGTGGCATTGTCGGCGGCGAGGAGCCGGCCGCCGATGCCGTAATAGGCATAGGATCGGTCGCGCTCGAGGCCTTCGAAACGAGTCGTGTGCCACACGTAGTCCGCCAGTAGCTGGATGCCTTCATCTTCGTCCAGCGACCATGCGGCGGCCATATCGATGGCTCGTTCATCTGAAAGCCAGTATTTTGCACTGACTCCGGTGGGGGAGCCCAGGAGAATGCCCAGTCCGAACGGGTTTTTTTGTGCGTGAAGCGGCCGGTTCGGGGCGGCGCCGGCGAGGGCGACGGCCAGCAGGCCGGGGAGGAAAAAAGGGGAAAGACGGGCCGCGGCGCAGCGCGTGCGGGCGTGAAAATTGGATAAACGCATAAACGGCTATAGATAATTCCTGATGGCGATTCTGTCAGCGGGTTCGAAACGTAACGATGATGATGATGACGGCCAAGCCTACCCCCGGGCGCCCTTCTTCAGTTCAAGGCGCAACGACGGCCCTAAAGAGGCATTTCGCGATAGCCGGCGTCATGCTCAGTCGCATCGTAACGTACCGGCATGTTCCCCCCGCATGAAGGAACGCACAGGCTCTACGACGGCTCCATGCTTCACTGACGGCAATGCTTGAGACCAACGAAAAGCCCTCGTTTTCTCGGTACACCATTTCTTCTACCCTGGGCACCGGCGGCATGGGGACGGTCTACAGGGCCCATCATGAGATTCTCGACCGCCCCGTCGCCCTCAAGGTACCGAAAGAAGAGTTTACGAGGGATCACGTTTTTGTAGAACGCTTTATGCGGGAGGCCAAGGCGCTCGGGACGCTGAAGCATCCGCATGTGGTAGCGGTATACGATGCCGGCATCGAACATGGGGTGCCGTACATCGCGATGGAGTGTGTCGAGGGCAAAACGCTCGCGGAGATCGTGCGCGACGGCGGGGTGCTTCCGATTGAGGACATCGCGCGGTGGGGGTATCAGATGGCCGACGCGCTGGCGTATGTACACGACTGCGGGGTGCTGCACCGGGATCTAAAGAGCGCCAACGTCATCATCAGCCGCGCGGGTGCTGCCGTCATCACCGATTTCGGCATTGCCCGCCTGGAGGAGTCCTCTACCCAGATCACCCGCGGCATGATCGGCACGCCGGCGTACATGAGCCCCGAGCAGGCCCGCGGGCAGCCCATCGATGCGCGGAGCGACCTGTACAGCTTAGGCATCATCCTGTACGAATGCCTGACGGGTGAGGTCCCGTTCGCCGATGAAAACGCGCTGGCGTTAATCCAGAAAGTGATCAACGAATCGCCGCCGGCCCTCCTCCGTCGCCGGCCCGACACGCCGGCGTGGCTGCGCGCGGTTGTTTTCCGGTGTCTCGAAAAGACGCCGACGAAACGATTCAAAAATGGGCGCGAGATGGCCAACGCGCTGCGCCCCTACGCGTCGCAGGAGCCAGTCGGCCGGCGGGAGGATACGGCCCTCACGGTGTGGCAACAGCCGGCGGACACCATCGTCTCTCCACCCCATCGCGAAGCCGCGCGCCACTTCACGCTGGCCATGGCCAACCTCGCGCGCGCCATCCAGATCGGGGGCGGCCGCGTCCGCACGTCAATTCACGATGGGATGACGCGTACGTGGTATGTGTTCCAGCAACGCACTGAAGTGCTGTCGGGGGCGCTCCTCCCGCACGCCGCGACGGCCGATGGGGACGCGGAGACCCTGGCTCCCGTGTTGGTGGCGCCGGCCGAAACGCCGTCCAACGCTACGTCGACCGGCGCATGGCCCATCCCGCCTCTGGCCGAGATGCCCGTCCGGCGTATCCCCGCCCTCTATCGCACACTCGCCATCGTCCTCGTGGTCAGTGTGTCGATCACGGCGCTCCGGGCCGTGATCGCGCCCCTGCTGTATGAAGAGGCTAAGGTCGATTCCTGGGGCGCCTATGTATCCCCGAGCCCCGATCCCATCCGGCCCGAAGCCGCCTATACCCCACTCCCGCCGCAAGAATTGTCAGGTCCGACATTCAGCGATGCCGGCGAGCCGTCTGCGGAAGCCCGCGTGGCTTTGCCGGACACCGCAACGAGAGCGACGGGACACATCTCATCGGCATCGGCCCGTCGCCGGCGGCTAATAGCAGAAAGCCGGCCTGTCGATATCCAGCCGCTTGAACTGGAGCCGCTCGTGGGTGGATCGATTGGCACACCGGCGTCACCCACACGTTTTGCGGTGCTCCCTTCATCGATCTGGGAGCTGCAGGAGCAGAAAACGTCTCGCTCGTTCCTGCGGCATCTCCGGTCCCAGATCAAAGACCGCCTGGTCGCGGTCCTGGACCCGGACGACGTTCGGGCGCCCGAGGCCGCGTACGTGTTCCTCGTCGATGAACTGGAGGATACGGTGCCACATATGCTCGCCTGGCGCGACGAGACCTGGACCGATCTCAAGACGGGCCACGGGTTTGTGATGACGGAGCACGGGTTTCGGCCGGTGGCCGGCGAGGACGTGGCGCCTGAAGACTGGCCGCTGGAGGCCTACTGGGTCGAATACGCCGAAAACGGCGTCATCCGGAATAAAAAACGGGTGGGATGGTAGCCGTGGTTAGTATGTGCGATCAGTGTTCGCGGAACGCCATGATGCTTTTCTGATCTCTCCGTTCCTCGATCACCTGCCCGCACTTCCGGCACTGGAACTGGATGCTCTTCGGCAGCGTGCCGCTGATCCCCATGAACACGCCCATGATGAACCCCCAGGCCGAATACCGGGCGTTGGCCGAGACCCAGAAATTGTCCTTCGCGTGCCCGCAGCCGCACCGGGGTTCGGCGGCGGTGGGTTGGGCAGCGGTAGATGCGGACGGCTCTTCCATAAAGATCGAAGGGGCGATTTTGGCGAGATGAACGCGTTGAACATGAGCGTTGTCGGTGGGTTTCAAGACGCAGACCGGCGTCAGCCGGAGGAGCACTAATCGAGCACGTGTATGTCCTATTTTACCTCCAAAACGGTCGCTTTGTCGATGAACGCCGCGGTCGAGCGCGTCACCGACGAGCTGAAACAAGAAGGCTTTGGTATTTTGACGGATATCGATATCCAGGCCACCCTGAAAAAGAAGTTGGATGTCGACTTTCGGCCCTACCGTATCCTCGGCGCGTGCCATCCGCCATCGGCCCACCAGGCGCTGCTGGCGGAGTCGCACATCGGGCTGATGTTGCCCTGCAATGTGATCGTGCAAGAGACGGCCCCCGGCCAGATCGAAGTGGCGGCGGTCGATCCCGTCGCATCGATGCAGGCGATCGAAAATACGTCGCTTCAGGGTATAGCTGAAGACGTGCGTCGCCGGCTGAAGGCCGCCATCGACCGGCTCTAGGCGAGGCCCGGGCCGCTCACGCCGTCTGCCGCACCGAGTCGCTCCCGCCCAGCCGGCGTACGACGAGTGTCGAGGCGCCGATGAGCAGCATGAGGAAGACGCTGTACGCCGCCGCCGATCCGAACTCGTACAGGCGGAGCTGGGAAAGGATTTCGACGCTAATCGGGCGGTTAGTGTAGACGTAGAGCACGATGGACGAGACAAATTCGCCGAGCGCGGTGACGAACGTGAGCAGCGTGCCGGCCAGTACGCCCGGCCCGATCACGGGCAATACGATGCGTCTGAAGGTGGTCCCGAAGCGCGCGCCGAGGTCGGCCGAGGCTTCGGTCAGTCGGTCGTCATAGGTTTCGAGCGCGGCCACGGTGGAGCGGACGACAAACGGGATGTGGCGGACGAAATACGCCAGCGGCAGGATCCAGAAGCTGCCGACGAGGATCTGGCCAAAGGAAAGCGGAGTGGCCTCGTTGAAGGTGACGATCAGGTTGATCGCGATGACCGTTCCCGGGATGGCGAACGGTAGGGCTGCGAGCAACCGCACGACGCCGCGGCCGGGGAGGCCGCTCTTGGCGATCACCAACGCCGCCGCGACGCCAAACACGACGTTGCCGGCCGTGGCCAGCAGGGCCATCCGTAGACTGTTCAGAATCGGTTGAAGCACGTCCGGGTCCGCCAGCAGCGCCGTGTAGTTGTCCAGCGTATACCGCTGAGGCAGCAGTTGATACGTCCAACTCCCCTCCCGGGCAAACGAGATGAGCGCGACGGTAGCGATGGGGAGCATGAGGAAGAGCAGGAGCACTAGGGCGCCGGCGAGGAACAGCGTGCGCGCCCAGCCGCTCCGCACCGGCATCGGAGCGGCCCGGACGCCTTTCGCGGCGCCGGCCGTGTGCCGCCGGCGGTTGGTCCACTCCATCAACAGGAGAAATACCAGGCAAATCGCGGTCAGCACGGTCGACACCGTGGCCGACAGGTTGAGGTCGCCGTTGGTCTTGTAATTGTAGATCTGCGTCGTGAGAAAACTTTCGGTGCCGGCGAACAGCAGCGGCGCGGTGAACGACGCCATCGAGATCATAAACACGAGCAGCGCGGAACTGACGAGCGCGGGGCGTAGCTGGGGCAGCATCACCCGGCGAAACGTCATCGTCGCCGACGCCCCGAGGTCCGCCGAGGCCTCAAGCAGGCTCCCATCCAACCCGCGTAGCGCGGCGGTGACGAAGAGGTAAAAGTAGACGTACATGGTATAGACGTGGACGAACCACACGGCCCACAGCCCCTCGAAGGCGAACGGCACCTCCTCCAGGCCGAAGGCCATCTTGAGGCCGCGCGGCAGGATGCCGCTCTCACCGTAAAGGAACAGGAACGCGAGCACGCCGACGAGGGGTGGGAGGGCCAACGGGAGCGCGGCGACGGCCATGAGCGTGCGCCGCATCGGGAAATCGTACCGGAAGAAGAGATAGGCCAGCGCGGTACCCAGCACGCCGGCGCCCAAAACGCTGAACAGGGAGATCGAAATCGAGTTGATCAGCCCCCGTACGTTGGCGTTCCGCCAGGAGGAGAAGACCTCCGCGAGGTTGCCGTCCTGAAACGTGGTGATAAACGTCCGTAGGCTCGGATACAACACGTAGCCGAGGAGGATGAGCAGGACGGGGATAAAAAGCGCCAGGGCGCCGCGACGGGTGAACACAGAGGGTAGGGGAGAAAACGTTCAACGTTCATAAACTGTAGGGATTTCCACAGCTCAAGCCATAGTCATCCCCGCGAAGGCGGGGATCCAGCCATCAGATTGGCATTTTTCTGGGTCCCCGCCTGCGCGGGGATGACTTGCTCCTTTTGCAATACGCAAATCTTAACAGTTTCTCAACGTTCAACGTTGTCCGTTACAAAACCACGCGTCCTTCCAGTGCACGCGACAACGTGGCTTCGTCGGCGTATTCCAGGTCTCCTCCGATGGGTAGGCCCCGGGCGATGCGGGTGAGGCGGACGCCTAAGGGTTTGAGCAGCTGGGCGAGGTAATAGGCCGTGGTATCGCCCTCGACATTGGGGTTCATCGCCAGGATGACTTCGCGGGTGGCGGGGCGGTCCGCCTCGCCGGCGCCCGCCGGCTGGATACGCGCCACCAGTTCCCGGATGCGCAACTCCTCGGGACCTATCCCATCGAGCGGGCTGATGACGCCGCCGAGCACATGATAGACGCCTGTGTACTCGTTCGTCCGTTCGAGGGCCATCACGTCGTTTGATTCCTCGACCACGCAGATGAGGCTCTGGTCCCGCCGTGGCGAGGTGCAGATCGAGCACTTCTCGCCGTCGCACACGTTGAAGCAGACGACGCAGTTGCGGACACGGTCCTTAACGGCAACGAGCGCTTTCGCCATCTCGACGACCTCCTCGCGGGGCATCTTCAGGATGTACGAGACGAGGCGATGCGCCGTCTTGCGGCCGATGGAGGGAAGGCGAGTGAGCTGTTCGACGAGCGCTTCGACGGCTTCGGACGTAAAGTGCATGGAGTTCTACAGGCCGAACTGTTTGAGATCCAGCCCCGGGGGCAACATCCCGCCGGCCGCCCGGCTCATCTCGCCCCGGGCCAGGGCCGCCGCTTCGTCGAGGGCTTTGTTGACGCCGGCGATGATCAGATCCTCAAGCAATTCGAGATCGTTCGGATCGACGGCCGTGGGATCGATCTTGATCTGCGTAATCTTCTGCTGGCCGTTCGCGGTAACCTTGACCATGCCGCCGCCGGCTTCGGACGTCACGGTCTTCGCCGCCAGGGTGTCCTGCGCCTCGCTGATCTTGCGCTGCATGTCCATCATCTTGCCGAACATGTCGGCCATATTCAAGTCGTCTGCCATAAGTCGTATCGTGGTTGGTGGCGCCGGTTAGTTGGGTGTGGGGAGAGGGGTCACCAGACGACTTCTCCTCCGAATTGGTCGAAGATGGCCCGAATGACGGGGCTCTCCTGGCGTTTTTGCTTCATGTACTCGTACGGATCGATTTCCCGGGGGGTTTCCGGTACGTGGGATCCTGCTTCCCCGCCTCCGACGAGAAACTCGAACCGGGCGATCGTCCTCCCGGTCTCCTCGCGGAATCGGCTGAGTAGGTACTCCTGCTGGCTGTCCAGCATGCGCCGGTGAAAATCATCCGGGACGGACAGGACGATCGTGTGGCCCTGGTCGTCCTGAGGCGTCGCGTGTTGCAGCAGGGCGCTCACGTGGATGCGTTCGGCCCGGATGCGGCCAACATATCCGGGCCACAACGCCAGGAGCACGGCTGTCTGAGACGACGACAGGGGCAGCGCGACGGCGACGTCGATGGCCACGCGCAGGCCGGCTTCGGGTTCGTTCCCCTTTGGGGCGGAGCCCGGCTTACGAAGCAGCGGCGCGCTGAATAAGCCCAGGCCATCCTCGCGCGGAATGGCCGGCGGAGGGGGTTTTTCGACGAGTTTCAACGGTGGCCGAGGCTCGGGATCCACCGGGGGATCGACATCCGGCGGGTCGTCGGAGTCCGAGGGTGGCTCCGGGGGGTCGGGCTTCGCCGGCGCTGGTTTCTGGGGTGTTGGTTTTTCGGGCGCTGGTTTCGGAGACGCACGTTGCTCGGACGCTGGTTGGGCGGGGACCGGGTTGACGGTCGCCGATAGGGGGGGGGCCGGCGGCGCGGCGCGTTCCAGTTGGTCGAGCCGGGCGAGAGCCTGGCGGAGATCCACGCTGCGGGCGAGGCTGGCCATCTTCAGGACCGTCATCTCCAGGCGAAGCCGGGGCTGGGTGCTGGTGCGCAACTTTTCTTCCCCTTCATCGACCAGCATGAGCAGGCGCAGCAGATCGGTCTCGCCGAACGACACGCAGTCCGCGGCGTAGCGCTCGCGGATGGACTCGGCCGCTTCGATGAGCGAGGTGTCTGGCATGGTGCGGGCGACCAGCATATTCCGCAGATGGGCCGCCAGGCCGCCAAGGAACTCCTGCATGTCGTACCCGGCGCGGCTGACGCGTTCGACGAGGGCGAGCATGCCGGCGTGGTCGCCGGCGGAGACGGCGCGGGTCACTTCGAAGAACAGGTCGATATCCACCACGCCGAAGGCCTGGGCCAACTCGGCGTACGTCATGGGCGAGCCGCAGAGGGCCACTGCCTGGTCAAATGCCGAAAGCGCGTCGCGGAGGGCGCCGTCGCCCTTATGGGCGATGAGCATCAGCGAGGCTTCATCGGCCACGATGCCTTCCTCCTGGCAGATGCCCTGGAGGTGGGCGACGATCTCGGGCACCGCGATGCGCCGGAAGTCGAACCGCTGGCACCGGGATAGGATCGTCGGCAGCACCTTGTTGGGTTCGGTGGTGGCGAAGATAAACAGCACATACGGCGGCGGCTCCTCGAGGGTCTTGAGCAGCGCGTTGAAGGCGGCATTCGACAGCATGTGCACTTCGTCGATGATGTACACCTTCCGCCGGCTACCCTGGGGCGGCACGAGCACCGTCTCGCGCAGATCCCGGATGTCCTCTACCTTGTTGTTCGACGCGGCGTCTATTTCGATGATGTTCATGCTGCGCCCTTCCTCGAAGGTGCGGCAGGAGTCACAGGCGCGGCAGGGCTCCCCGCCGTCTCGACGCTGGTCCGCCGGCGCCGTGCAATTGATCGCTTTGGCGAGGATACGAGCGGCTGTCGTCTTCCCCACCCCCCGCGGGCCGCTGAACAGGTAGGCATGGGCGAGCCGGTCCAGCCGAATCGCGTTGGTAAGTGTCTCGGTGACGTGCTCCTGCGCCACGATTTCGTGGAACAGCTGGGGCCGGTACTTGCGGGCCGCAACGAGATAAGGTTGACTGGACATAGTCGCTGAACGGGAGTACGTGCTGGCTGCGCGGGGAGGTGATGCTGCCGATGGCCGGTTCGCAGGCAACTTAGCGGGGGATAGCCTTACCTGCAAGCGAAAAAGGAGCTAAATGGTCTGCGGCGGCGGCCGTCGTCCACCCCTCATTCATTAGCGGTATCCGCGTTTCGCGCATGCGGCCGGTCTGTGTTGGCCTCGCCCGATTCGGCGGGCCGGAAGCAATGCCGGCAGCGTGGTTCATAGGCCTCCTCGGCGCCGAGGAGGAGGCGATTGGAACCGGCGGCGATCCGTTGCGAGTGATTGGCCGGCGACCCGCAGACGACGCAGACGGCGTGCAGTTTGGTGACGTATTCGGCCACGGCCATCAGCTGCGGCAGCGGCTCGAAGGGCTGGCCGGTGTAGTCCTGGTCCAGCCCCGCCACGATCACGCGGGTACCCCGGGCGGCGAGTTGCTCGCAGACCGACACGAGCTCGAGGTCGAAGAACTGCGCTTCGTCGATACCTACCACCTCCGCCTCCTGCGTGAGCAGGAGGATCTGAGAGGCGGTATGGACGGGTGTCGAGATGAGTGAGTTTTCGTCATGCGAGGTCACTTCCACCTGGCTGAACCGGTTGTCGAACGATGGCTTGTAGATTTCGACCCGTTGCCGCGCGAAGCGGGCGCGGCGGAGCCGGCGGATGAGTTCTTCGGTCTTGCCGCTGAACATCGAGCCGCAGATCACTTCGATCCAGCCCGTTTCTCGGTTTCGGTGCAGGGCGATGGGTTCCATGGGCGCCGCTTTCTCGTGCATGGTGGGGGCGTAAGGGTAACGGCGCGAGCCGGGAAGAGGAACACGGGTTATACATCCGCCAGGTCGCCGGCATCCACCCACCCCCGTGCCCCGTTCGGGAGGCGAACTTCCACCCAAGGCTCGGCGTTGCCGAGGATCTCGACGAGCAGGCCTTCGTGGACGGTTAGCGCGACGGCGGCGTTTGGCGTGGGGGCGTCGCGCAGCGCCGATTGCGGGGCCAGGACGACGGCCATGTGCCGGCGTTCGGCCTGGATCGATGCGGCGAATGCGGCCCCCAGCAGCACCAGGGCCCCCAGGGCAGAGACGGCGAGCAGGCGCCGCAGCCAGGGATTACGGGATCCCCGGCGCACCCGGAAAGCCAGAAGGCCCAGGACAAGCGCATACACGATCATACCCGGCCAGAAGAGCCATCTGCCGGCGGTGCGCGCCACAAACGAGTCCCAATAAACTACCCAGATGGGCCGCGGGACGCGGGAGAACTGGTCGACCGTGCGTGCCCGGGCGATGCCGAGGCTGTGGAGTAACTCATGGCTTTCCGGCATAAGCAGCCGGCTTTTTTCGTAATAGCGGATGGCCTGCCCCAGCTCGTCCAGCCGGAAGTAGGCGTTGCCGATGTTGAAGTAGAGGACGCCACTTGTATACCCGAGATCGAGCGCCCGGGTGTAGGCGGTGATGGCCTCGGTATACTGTCCGTCTCGGTACAGCTGGTTGCCGCTGTCAAAGGCCATGATGGCCTCGCTCACCTGGGCGGACGCGAGCCGGCCCGGCATCGCTAGAAGCCCGACGAGTAAGATCGCGATCAGATGCATGCCGTGGAACGCGAATCGCATATCAGGCTGTTAATTCGGAGTTTAACTGGACGATGATCTGGCTGGCCCGGTCGCAGGCCGTGTTCATCGCCGCCTGATCGGGCGGGACGGGGGCGAACCGTACGCGATCACACTCCTGAATGAGATCCAGCACCTGCTTCCGCAACGCTGGCGACGCCCCGTTGCCTTCCAGCGCCTGGATCAGCTGCTGGTAGGTGAGCCCGGTTTCCGCCACATTGAGTCGGTTGCCGATAAACGAGCGGACGGCGCGTTCGACTTCCTGATAAAAGCCCCGCGAATCCTGACGGGAACGCAGCGTCATTGCGCCATGCAGGTGTTTGCGCGCGAGCGGGTGGGCGCTTCGGTTGCGGGCCAGGCGCTCGTCCCCGGCCAACGCCTTCGTACGCGCCGTGTAGACATGTAAGGCCGCGAGCCCCGCCAACGGCAGGAGCAGCGCCAGGTAGACCAGCGGATTCCGGTGGAGCGGTTGGCGGTGGAGTGGTCTCCAGTCGCTTGCTTCCGGAAGAATGCCGGCGATGTCGTCCACCGGCAGGCCCATCGCGGATGTCATCGCCGCGACCGGTGTCGAGGCGTTCCCGGTCACGCGCACCGTCACGGCTTCGGGCTGTATCCTCTCGTACTGCCTGCGCGCCGTGTTGAAATACGTCATCTCCACCTGCGGGATCTGAAACGACCCATTCGAGCGGGGGATCAGGACGTAGGTCAGCACCTTGGTGCCGTTGATCCGATTCCCGTTCCGGTTGATCGCTGTCCGGATCTGTGGGTCGTACTGTTCAAACACCCCGGGCGGGGTAAAAAGCGGGGGCTCGAGTGTGGCGATGTTGCCGGTGCCGGAGATCCGTAATTCGACCTGGATCGGCTCGCCGACTTCCACATCCTGCCGATCCACGCTGGCCTCGATGTGGAACGTTCCCACCGCGCCGTTAAACGACTCGGGCGCGCCGGCCGGGAGGGGCTCTACGTTGATCGTGATCGGTGGGGACGACACCACGACGGGTTCGTAGCGTGGGCTGAAGCTAAAAAACTGGTCGAAGGGATTGGAGGATCGGGTGGGGACGAAGGCCTCGGCTTCGATCTTCAACGGGTCGATCTGAAGTGTGCCGGCCCGGGTCGGGAATACGGCGACGCGCTTCAACACGATCGTGTTGTAACGGAGTCCTTTTTCGACGACGGTCTGCGGAATAGGCCGGCGTTCGACATCCAGCTCCTCGCGCCAGAACCCTTCGGCATCCCATGAGTCGGCCAGCCGGCTCTGACGCAACTGCATGCCCTCCCGGAAGTAGAGCTGGTATTCGATGTGGATCTGCTCGCTCTGATAGACGGACGAGGCGCTCGGGATAACACGGATGAAAATATCGTCCTTTCCGATCGACGCCGCCGGCGGGGTATCGTCTGGCGTGGTGGTGGGGGGATTAAACGGGTCGATCAGGCGCGTCCGTGCGTTTCTCCGGGCCGTGGCGGGGCGCTGTGATTGCGGGATGATTGTCACGGCGATGGGCGCGGTCCGGTACGTCTGCCCCTTGACGACCACGGCGGTTTCACCGATACGCGCCGGCCCTTCGCGGCTCGGGCGGTAGCGCCATTCGAATGAGACGCTCTGGCTCAGCTGGCCATTGATGACGCTGGTGCTCATCTGGGTGCTGGGGGCGGTCTGGAGGAGCGTGAGGCCCTCGGTCCGCGGCGCCTCGGGGCGGGCGACATCGCTCGACGACGCGTTTTCGATCTGGATATTGTAGGCCAGGATCTCTTCCGTCCCGATGGTGCTTTCGCTGACAAACGCCTGGACGCGCACGGTCTGGGCGTGCGCGCCGGCGGCGCCCACAAGCCACAGGGCTAGGCCCGCGATCAGGCTGCGGAGAGGGACGGATGGCAATACGCGTATCATCGCGAGCGTGTGATGCATGTGGGGCCGGCTACCAGTCTTTTTCGACCGCGCGCGGACGCGTTTGGGGCTTGAGTACCTGGCGAAGCAGATCTTCCTCTTCATTCTGGAGCGCCTGGAGGATGCGCTCGGCTTCTTCACGGCTCAGCTTGTTGGGGTCCGGCGTCTGCTGTTGTTGCTGCTGCTGTTGCTGCTCCTCCTGCCGCTGACCGTCGTTCTGCTGTTCGCCCTGCTGCTGTTGCTGCTGATTCTGTTCGTCCTGGTTCTGCTGGTCGCCTTCCTGTTGATCCTGGTTCTGCTCGTTCTGCTCTTCCTGGTTCTCCTCGTCCGAATTCTGCTGTTGCTGCTGTTGCTGCTCCTCCTGCTGCTGTTCTTCGAGCCGGCGTTTTACATACTCGAAATTGAACTTCGCGTCCTCGTTGCCGGGGTCGGCCAGGAGCGACTGGCGGTAATAATCGAGTGCGGATTCGAGGGTCGGCTGTTCCGGTCCGGTGCCGTCCTGAGGCGCATCCACGGGCGGAGGCGCGCCCTGGGCGCCGGCGTTGCTGGCGGCGGTGTAGACGGTGTTGCCGGCGTTGTAGGCGGCTCGGCTTACGTCTTCGCGCGACCCGGCCATCCCGATGGACTGGTCGAACGCGTGGCTCGCGTCGTCCATCTCGCCCATTCGGAAAAGCGTGGCGCCGAGGTTATTCCACAACCCGGCCGTCACGGCATCCGGTGGCGCGCCTTCCTTCTCCGCAATGCCGTTACGGTAGGCGGCCGCCGCCTGAGGCAGAGCGTCTTGCTCGTAGAAGTCGTTACCCCGCCGGCCGGCTTTCGAGCCGTCGCCGGGGCCAAGCTGAATAAAGGCTAAGAAGAGTGCAATTCCGTACGTCATGGCGATGGTGCCGTCAAACAGTGGCTTTCGGGAGTTCGATGCCTGTAGCGGCCGGCTTACGCCGGTCGCTCACGAAGCGTTCGAGCGTGAGCAGCAGGAGTCCCAGGACGAGGGGCCACTGATACTGTTCCTCATACTCGGCGAACTCTTCCGCGCCGAACTCGGTCTTTTCTAAACGTTGCAAACTCGCCGTTATTTTCGGGAGAGAGCTGGAGGTGCGGGCGATGCGAAAATAGGCGCCGTCTTCCGCCAGCTGCTGGAGGCTTCCCTCCTCAAGTTGCGTGCTGACCACACGACCGCGGCGATCCTTCTTGAAATCGATACGCCGGCCATTTCGATACACCGGGATGGGCACACCTTCCGTTTCCCCTACGCCGGCGGTGAAGACGACGATGTTTGCTTCCCGCGCCTGGGTGAGGACCTGCTCCAGATTGGCGATGTGGTTTTCCCCATCGGAGACGATGAGGAGCGCCCGGGTTCGATCTTCCGTCGACGCGGCTTCGTCGGTGTTGACCCCGCCCTTGAAGGCCTGGATGGCCATGTTGAGGGCAGCGCCGAAATCGGTACCGGGGGTCGGGATGAGGGAGGGGTCGGCGACGTCGAGAAAGAGACGGATGGCACTGTAGTCTGTAGTAAGCGGGCACTGGATGAACGCGTCGCCGGCGAAGGTGACCAGGCCGACGCGATCCCCCTGGAGCTCGCTGAGCAGTTTCTTGACCTCGTTTCGTGCGCGGTCGAGCCGGTTGGGCGCCACGTCCTCGGCCATCATCGACGCCGAAACGTCGAGCGCGACGACGAGGTCGATGCCCTCGCGCTTGACTTCGCGGAGCTGGGTGCCAAAGCGCGGTCCGATGAGTGCGACGGCCAGGAAAAACACGCCCAGGGCGATCAGGCCGGCTTTCCACCGCCGGCGACGGCTACTTACCGTGGCCGCGAGGCGCGCCACCAGCGGCGCATGACCAAACGCCAGCACCCCTTTTCGGCGCTGCCAGGCCGCCCACAAAAAAAGCAGCACCGCCACCGGTACCGCCACCAGGCTCCAGACAAATTCAGGGTGTAGCCAATTCATGGTTGCAGGTTGGCAGGTTGGCAGGTTGGCAGGTTGCAGGTTGCAGGTTACAGGTTACAGGTTACAGGTTGGTGGAAGTCTCAGAAAAACAAACCTGTAACCTGTAACCTGCCAACCTGCAACCACCTACGGAAACCGCCTCAATCGGGTGGTGGAAAGCAGGATTTCCAGCAGCAGGAGGGCGAAGGCAGGCCAGAGGAAGGAGGCGTATCGCTCGGTGTGATCCGTATAGATTCGCTCTTCTACTTTTGTTTTTTCTAGTTCGCCGATTTCATCGTAGATCGTGCTCAGGGCTTCTTTGTTTGTCGCCCTGAAGTATTTCCCGCCCGTGTTCTCGGCGACCGAGCTGAGCATCTCTTCATCGATCTCGACCGGCACCATGCGGCGCTGCCGGCCGGCGAAGGGGTGGTCGATGATAAACGGGGCCTCGCCGTGTGCGCCCACGCCGATGGTGTACACACGAACGCCGACTGCCTCGGCGACATCGGCGGCCGTCACGGGGTCGATCTCGCCGCGATTATTCTGGCCGTCGGTGAGTAGGATGACGACCTTGCTTTTGGCGTCGGTCTCCTTCAGCCGGTTGACGGCCATGGCCAGCGCCGTGCCGATGGCGGTGCCGTCTTCGATGACGCCCACTTCCACTTCGGCGAGCATCTGCTGCAGGAAGCTGTAATCGAGCGTCAGCGGGGCCTGGGTGAAGGCCTTGGCGGCGAAGACGACGAGCCCGACGCGGTCGGACACGCGGCCCCGGATGAACTCGCCGGCCACTTCCCGCGCAGCCTCGAACCGGTTCGGCTCAAAATCCTGCGCGCGCATGGAGGTGGATGTGTCCAGTACCATGATGATGTCGACCCCTTCCGCGAACCGTTCGACGATGGTGTCACGATCCTGGGGACGGGCGAGGGCGAGGATGGCCAGGGTAAGGGCGCCCAGGCGGAGCAGGATGGGGAAGCTGCGGAGATAACTCCATGCGGACCGCGGCGCGGCTTTCGCCCCGGCGATGTTGCTGAAGCGGAGGCCGGATGTGTTGCGTCGCGCACGCCAGTATTCCCAGGCGCCGACCAGCGGCACCAGGACGAGCATAAAAAGCCAGTAGGGTTGCGCGAATTCCATGGAGGTGTTTCCTGGGCCTGTCGTACGCGGGGTACGTCAGGCTGGCGTCGATGCGGGTTCGGTCTCCGGTGACGCTGGGGCCCGGGGGGGTGTCAGCGTCCCTTCGATCGTTTCGATCAGGGCGCGCGTACGGACCAGCGCCTCCTGGCCGACATGCGGCGGAGGCAGCAGATCCGCAAACTTGACGAGGTCCATCACCCGGAAAATCTGCTGTGCCCTGGGCAGCACATTGTCCGGGATGACCTTCGCTTCGGCGCGACGCTTCAGCATGGCCGTCAGCTCGAAGGTGGTGGATTCCATCGCCGGCATCCGGAGCCGGCGCGAGAAATAGATGCGGAGGATCTCGGACAGCTCGACATAATACGGTTTGATACCCTTGAGATCGTTCAGATCCGCACGTTTTTGCAGTTCACCGAGCCGGCGCATCGCATACACGAACGGTGCTTCGACGGGCACAGGGACCGCAGCCGCGGCGGGTGCTGGCGGCGGTGTGCGATTCAGATAGCGGTAGGCCGCGTAGCCCAGCCCGGCCAGCACCGCGGCCGCCAGTACCCAGGGCCACACCGCCACCGGGAAGGTGGCCAGCGGAGCGAGGTTTCGGATGCCCTCGGCCTCGGCCGGCACGAGGGACCGGACCGGCAGAAGAAGCGCGTCCGTGTCCACCTGGAGGGTGTCGGGGCCGTTCACAAAATAAAGCGGCAGGGTGGGGACTTGCGCTGTGTCCAGGGCGAAAGTGGTCACTTCGTACAAGACGCTGTCCTGCCGCCGGCCGCCCGGCCCTTCGAGGAGGCGGGAATAGACCTCGGACGCAGCGATCACTTCCAGGTCGCCAAACGCCTCTGCGGCTTCGGCGGGCGGGAAGTGCGGCGTCGTCTCGCCGGCGTGGTCGGCCACGATGGAAAGCGTGAACCGGTCGCCGACGGAAACCGTGTCCCGGGAGACGTACGCGCGGACATCCTGCGCGGCGGCCGGCGCCGGCGAGACCGCGCCAGCCAGCACGATGGCCATGAGCCAACCCGTCAGGCTCCTGAATACGATGTTCAACAGTGGCGACATGTCCGGTATTCTGGGCGGGTGTGACCCCGTCATCTCTTTTTGCTCCTACGACGGAAAAACTGGATCAGCGGCTCGACATACCCTTCGTCGGTGGCGATTCCAACCCGATCTACCCGGAGCCGGCGCAGCAACTCGACCGTTTGCGCCTGATGCGTGCGCGCGTGCCGGGTGAAGCTCTCGCGAGCGGCGGCATGGCGCGTGTCGAACGTAAACGTTTCGCCCGTTTCGGCGTCCGTCAGGTCAACCAGACCCAGCGCGGGCAGTTCCTCTTCCCGAGGGTCCTGCATGTGGATGGCGATCGTGTCGTGCCGCGAGGCGACGGCGCGCAACGGCCGCTCATACGCGTCCGCCATGAAGTCGCTGATCAACAGCACGATCGAACGCCGCTTCAGCACGTGGAGCACGCGGTTCAGAGCCGCGCTGATGTTGGTGCCGCGGTTGCTCTGCGCGTGTGCGTAGAGGTCGCGAATCATACGCAATACGTGCCGCCGGCCTTTTTTGGGGGGGATAAACAGCTCCACGTCGTCCGAAAACAGGATCATCCCCACTTTGTCGTGATTCCGGATCGCGCTGAACGCGACGATGGCGCATATCTCGGCCGCGATCTCGCGCTTGAACTTGTACTGGGTGCCAAAATCCTCCGAGCCGCTGACATCGACGAGCAGCATCAGCGTTTGCTCGCGCTCCTCTTCGAACTTCTTGATATGCGGGCTGCCGGTCCGCGCCGTCACGTTCCAGTCGATGCTGCGTATGTCGTCGCCGTACTGGTACGGACGCACCTCGGCGAATTCCATCCCCTGCCCTTTAAAGGCCGTGTGGTACTCGCCGCCGAAGACGTCTTCCACGAGACCCTTGGTTCGGATCTCGATCTGGCGGATTTTTTTGAAAAGCTCTTTCAGGTCCATGGCACGAAAATAGGATAACGCGGCGTTGGGTTCCATGTATGAACGCGCACTATTTTACGATTTGTATAACGATGGTGCAGAAACCCGTCCGGAGCCCACACGTTCGTTTACCCTGCGTTCCCGGTTCCACCCGCTCCGTATCGCGACATCATGCCCATTTCCCTTCATGCCGCGCCGGCCGGCCTACGCCGTGGCGCCCCGCGCCTATCCCTCTGGCTGGTTCTTCTGATCGCCTATGCCAGCCTTGCGCCGGCTCCCGCGGCGGCCTGGAGTAGCAACGGCCACATGTTGATCGCGGCACTCGCCTACCGGTCGCTTCCATCCGATCGGCAGGCCGCCTGGGCCGCCCTGCTGCAGCATCACCCGGAATACGACGCCTGGCAGCAGGACTTCGACGCGCTGGGGGTGGAGATGGCGGTCGGCGAATACCTGTTCATGCGCGCGAGCGTCTGGCCGGACCAGATCCGCCGTCGCGGCAACCCCTACGACCACGCCACCTGGCACTACACCAACTTCCCCCTGGTCCCGGATGCGTTTGCCCTGGCGGAGACACTCACGCCCGAGAACGATGTGTTGTTCGGGATCCAGGAGTCCGTCCGGGTGCTCGGCACCGTGCGTGCGGATGCCGTGGACCGCGCCGTCCATCTCAGCTGGCTCGTACACCTCGTCGGGGATCTCCACCAGCCCCTCCATGCGGCCACGTTGGTCAACGACGTCTACCCCGAGGGGGATCGTGGAGGGAATGATTTCTTCGTTCGGCCTCGCTCGAACCGCGCCGGCATGAACCTGCACGCCTTCTGGGATCAGCTGCTGGGCACGTCCGGCGATGTGCGCGAGGTGCGTAATCAGGCCACCCTACTGGGCCGCACCTACACGCGGCCGGCACTGCTGGAACTGCGGGAGGCCACGGACGCCCACGGCTGGGCGCTGGAGAGCCGGCAACTGTGCATCGAGGCCGTCTACCTGAACGGCACTCTAGCCGGCGAAGTTGAAACCGGCCGCGACCAGGCCCCTGTGCTGCCGGACGCCTATCCGATGCGGGCCAAACAGATCGCGGAACGCCGCGCCGCCCTCGCCGCCTACCGGCTGGCGGACGTCCTGGCCGATCTCTGACGTCCCTTCCTGCCACCGAGTAGCGCCGTCGGGGCGTTCCATGCCAGGAGCGGATGCCGGGGCCGGCCGTTCGTGACCATACAAGGGTTTCAGGCTGTCAATCTGTCACGTTGTGCCCCGTGGTATGCTTTTCGTGTGGTGGGGATAGATCGCGAACCCGATCGCGAGTGCTTCAACAGACCGCGTGCGTAGGCCATGAACTTGCAGAAATTTACGGTTAAGGCGCAGGAAACCGTCAAGCGCGCCACCGAAATCGCCGCTTCCAACAACCACCAGGGCGTCGAACCTGTCCATCTGCTCAAGGCGTTCCAGAGCGACTCGGCGGGCGTCATCCAGTCGATCTTTAATAAGCTGGGCGTCAACGCCGGCTTCCTGGAGGTCAAGGCCGATCAACTGATGGCCAAACTGCCCGTCGTCACCGGCTCCAGCGTGTCGGGCCAGTTCATCGGTCAAGAACTCAAAAAAGTGTTCGACCGCGCCCTGGCCGAGGCGGAAGTGCTCAAAGACGAATACGTCGCCAGCGAGCACCTGCTCATCGGCCTCGCCGAAGGCAAAAATGAGCTCGGCGCCTTCCTGCGCGAACAGGGGGTAGATAAAGAAAGCATCCTTGGGCGACTCAAAGATATCCGCGGCGGCCAGCGCGCCTCCGACCCGCATGCGGAGGACCGATACGATGCCCTCAAGCGCTACACGCGCGACCTGAACGACCTCGCCCGGAAGGGGAAAATCGACCCCGTGATCGGGCGCGACGAAGAGATTCGCCGCGTGCTCCAGATCCTCTCGCGCCGCACCAAAAACAACCCGGTGCTGATCGGCGAACCCGGCGTCGGCAAAACCGCCATCGCTGAAGGCCTCGCCATCCGCATCGTGCAGGGCGACGTGCCCGAGAGCTTGAAGTCGAAGCGTATCCTCGCGCTCGACCTCGGCGCGCTCATCGCCGGCGCCAAATACCGCGGTGAGTTCGAAGACCGCCTCAAGTCCGTGGTGAAGGAAGTGACCGACTCGGGCGGCGAGCTGGTCTTGTTCATCGACGAGATCCACACCCTTGTGGGCGCCGGCGCGGCCGAGGGCGCCGTCGACGCGGCCAATATCCTCAAGCCTGCCCTCGCCCGCGGCGAGCTGCGCGCCATTGGCGCCACGACGCTCGACGAATACCGCAAATACCTCGAAAAAGATAAGGCCCTCGAGCGCCGGTTTCAGACGGTGCTCGTCGATGAACCCAGCGTCGAGGATACGATCTCCATCCTGCGAGGCATCAAGGACCGCTACGAGGTGCACCACGGCGTGCGCATCCTGGACGGCGCCATTGTCGCGGCCGCGGAACTCAGCCACCGGTATATCACCGCCCGATTCTTGCCGGATAAGGCGATCGACCTCATCGACGAGGCCGCCGCGCGGCTTCGGATCGAGATCGACTCCATGCCCGAGGCACTGGATGACCTCGAACGTCAGATCCGGCAGCTCGAAATCGAGCGTGAGGCCGTGAAACGCGACGGCGCCGGCGACAACGCCAAGCTGAGCGCCATCAACGAGGAGCGCGCCAACCTCGAAGAGGCGCGCAACGAACTGCAGGTCCGCTGGCGGCAGGAGAAAGACCTGATCGTCACGATCCAGCAGGCGAAGGAAGAGATCGAAGGCCTCCGCACCGAGGCCGAGAACCTGGAGCGGAAGGGGGACTACGGAAAGGTGGCCGAGATCCGCTACGGCCGCATCCCCCAGCTGGAAAAACAGGTCGGTGAAGCCAAGTCGTCCCTCGACGAGGTACAGAAAAAAGGGGCGCTGCTAAAGGAGGAAATCGACGCCGAGGACATCGCGGCCATCGTTTCGCGGTGGACCGGCATCCCGGTGTCGCGGATGCTGGAGAGCGAGCGCGAGAAGCTGTTGAAGATGGAAGAAGAACTCGCGCGCCGGATCGTTGGCCAGAAGGATGCACTGGAGGCTGTTTCTAACGCCGTGCGCCGCGGGCGCGCCGGCCTGCAGGAGGCTTCGCGGCCCATCGGCTCGTTCATTTTCCTGGGCACCACCGGCGTCGGCAAGACCGAACTCGCCAAAGCCCTCGCCAGCTTCCTGTTCAACGACGAGCAGGCGCTCATCCGGATCGACATGAGCGAATACCAGGAGCGGCACACCGTGAGTCGGCTCATCGGCGCGCCCCCGGGGTATGTCGGCCACGAGGAAGGGGGGCAGCTGACCGAGGCGGTCCGCCGCCGGCCCTACGCCGTCATCCTGCTCGACGAGATCGAGAAGGCGCACCCGGAGGTGTTCAATATCCTTCTGCAAGTACTGGACGACGGCCGGCTGACCGACAATAAGGGCCGAACGGCCGATTTCAAGAATACGATCATCATCATGACGAGCAACCTCGGCTCCGAGGTCATCCAGGAGCGCATCGACGCGCTCGACGGCGACCTCACGCCGTCGGCCGAGGCGCGGCTGCAGGATGAGCTGATGGCGCTGCTCAAAAAACGGCTCCGCCCCGAATTCCTGAACCGGATCGACGAGGTGGTCATGTTCCATCCGCTCCGCAAGGAAGAGATCCGCCGGATCGTCGAGATCCAGTTTGCGCGCATCCAGCGGATCGCCGCCCAGAGCCACCACATCACGCTGCAACTCACCGGGAGGGCTATGGACTGGCTGGCCGCCGGTGGGTTCGACCCCGTCTTCGGCGCCCGGCCCCTCAAGCGCGTCCTCCAGCGCCAGGTGGAGAACAAACTCGCCGAAGAGCTGCTCTCGGGCTGGATTCAGGAAGGGGACACCGTGCTGATCGACCTCGCGGGGGATAAATCCGGTCTTACGTTCGAAATCGAAAAACACCCGGAAGTGGTCGAGGCCTAGGAAGGCTTATGGTTCGAGGTTCGAGGTTTAAGGAAGATGGTCCTTAAACGTTGAATCTCGAACCATAATCCTATGTGTGGAAACCGAGCCAGACTCGAGCTGCAACTCATTAAAAAACTGGCACTTGCCCGGTGTGCAAAAGGGGGCCTAAAAGTTGTGGAAAAACGGTGTGGAAGTGCGCCGGCCGCGGATAGTACCATGGGAGGTTCAAGGATTATGGTTTAAAGTTCAAGGTTCAAGGTTTAAGGTTTAAGGACCCTTTCCCTTTCCCTCTCTCTTAAACCTCAAACCTTGAACCTTGACCTATAAACCGCCCCCCCTCCGGAGCCCTCTGCTTCCGGGGCGATCCTTGTAGTAGGCGAGTAGAACGCCCTCTCTTGGAGCCGCCCCGCGGGGCGCGTCCCTCAGCTCGAGCACGCCATGTATCTAAGCAAGTTATCCATGCACGGGTTCAAGAGCTTCGCGCAGAAGACGGAGCTCGCGTTTGACCCGGGTGTGACGGCCGTCGTGGGCCCGAACGGGTGCGGTAAGTCCAACATCGTCGATGCTGTGCGGTGGGTGACGGGCGAACAGCGTTCGCGCATCCTGCGGTCCGAGAAGATGGATAGTGTGATCTTCAACGGCACGGCCCGCCGGCGCCCGCTCGGCATGGCCGAGGTGACGCTGACGATCGAAAATACCCGCGGTATCCTGCCCACCGAATACGCCGAGGTGACGATTGGCCGGCGCCTCTACCGCTCCGGGGAATCCGAGTACCTCTTGAATGGCGTCCAGTGCCGGCTGAAGGACATCCTGGATCTCTTCATGGACACGGGCATGGGCCCGGGCGCCTACTCGGTCATCGAGCTGAAGATGATCGAAGAGATCCTCTCCGAAAATACCCAGGAACGCCGGCACCTGTTCGAAGAGGCCGCCGGAATCACGAAATACAAACTGCGCCGGACGCAGGCCTTGCGCAAGCTGGACGGCACGCAGGCCAACCTGACCCGCATCCGCGACCTCACGGACGAGATCGGGAAACGGGTGCAATCCCTCAAAAGCCAGGCGGAAAAAGCGGCCCAGGCGCGCGAAGTGCAGACACGCCTGCGCGAACTCGAACTTTCCCTCGCTCAAATCGAACTCAATCGCCTGCGCTCGCTGGAGGAGAAGTTGAGCAAGGAAACGCAGCAGCTGAAGGACCAGATCGACGTACACACCGCCGAAGAGTCCCGCGAGGAAGCGGACATGGAGGCGCTGAAGACGGAACTGGTCGGCCAGGAAAAGGCACTCTCCAGCCGGCAGCAGGATCTCAACCAGCACCTCGAGAAGGTGCGCTCCCTGGAGACGGAACGCCGGCTAGCGCTCGAGCGCATGGATACGGCGCGGCGCAACCTCGAGCGCGCCCACCGCGAGCAGGAAGAGGAGGCAAAGCGTATTCACGAGCTCCAGGAGCAGGTCGAAAAGCTCAAGTTCGACATGACCGAGGCGCAGCCTGTGCTCGAACGCGCCCGACGGATGGCGACCGAGGCGAAAGCCGAAAGCGAAAACCGCAACGCCCGCGCGAAAGAGGCGTGGAAAACCGCGCAGTCCCACCGCGACGCTGAAGAAGCGGCCGAGCGGACCCGCGTGGAGCAGCGGCGGACGATGGATCGGCTCGCAAGTCGGATCGAACTCGTCGAGCACGACCTCGCCGGCGTCCACGAGCAGGCCGCGGCCCTCGATGCCGGCGTGGCCGCGGCGCTCAGCCGGCGCGACCAGCTCGCCGCGGGCCTCGAACAACACCGGCAACTGCTCGAACAGGCGCGTATCGCCCAGGGCGAAGCCGAACGCGCCCGGGCGGACATGCAGCAGAAGCATGACAAGGCGATGGAGGAGCTGCGGCGTATCGAGCGGCAGTACGACGCCGTCTCCGCCGAAGCGCAACTCCTCGAAAGCCTCATATCGTCCTATGAAGACCTCTCCGAAGCCGCGCGTTACCTCGCAGAAACGGACGGGTGGACGCTTGACGACCTTACGACGGTCGCCGACGTGATCGGCGCGGAAGCCGAGCACAGCCGCGCCCTCGACGCTGCGCTCGGGCCCTATGCGTCGTGTATCGTCGTCAAAACCGAGGCCGAGGCGCGCCAGGCCATCGCGCTCCTGCGCGCCGGGCAGAAGGGGCGGACGAACATCATCGTCCTCTCACGCATCAAGAAGCCGATGCACTCCATCGAGATCATCGAGGAGGCGGCCGACCGAGGCGCGCGCCCGATGACGGACATCGCGCGGGTGCGGGAGCCGGCGTATCAGACGCTCTGCCAGACGCTGCTCCACAACTGCTTCCTCGTCAACTCGCTCGAACACGGCCAGGATCTCCTGGATACGATGGAGGAGATGGCGACGATGCTCTACGACACGGCCCTGCCGCTCCGGTATTACGCGCCGTCGGGCGAGTGGCTGGATGCCCGCGGCATCCTGTGTGGCGGCAGCTCGCGCGGCGACGACTCCGTCCGCACCGGCCGGCTCCAGCGCCGCGAACAATTCGAGGCCGCCGTCGAAAACCTGAAGAGCCTCAAGGCGGCGCTCGAACAGAAACAGCGGGTGTCCCAGCAGGTGCGTCAGGCCCTGGACGTTATCCCGGTCGACGGCAACCGCCAGGCCCTCCGCGAGGCCGAACAGCGCTACAACGAAGCCGAGCGGATGCACAGCCGCGTCCACCACGAACATCGCGCCGCCGAACAACGCCGCGATGAACTGGCGGACCGGATCGAGGGGATGATCGAAACGGTCACCTCGGGGCGCGTCCAGGTCGCCACGCTCCAGGAACCGGTCCGCGAACTAGAAGCCCGTGTCCAGGCCCTGCGGATCGAACGGGTGGCCTCCGAAGAAGCCTTCCGTGTCGCCGAAGCGGACAACCGTGAGGCGCTCAACAAATACAACGACGCCAACCTCGCCGCCGTCCAGGCGCGCAACCACTTCGACAACGTCAGTCGCGACGTCGATCGGAGCAAGCAGGACATCGGGCATCTCCAGGGTAGGCAGCAGGCGCGCGAACAACATGTCGCGTCCCTGAAACAGATCATCGAAGAAAACCTGGCCGCGAAAGAGAGCTACGATCTCCAGATCAAGGACCTCTATTCACTCCACGCCGACCTCGAAGCGGCGGTCTCGGAGGCCGAACAGGATCGAATCGAAACGCAGGAACGCATCCGCAACCTGGAGCTGCGCCTCCGCGCCCTGCGCCAGAGCCGCGAACAGGGCCTGCGCGAGGAAACCCAGCGCGCCGTCCGCCTCACTGAAGTCCAGACCAGGGCGACGGACCTGGCCAAAAATGTACTGGAGGATTATGAACGTTCGCTCATCGACGACCCCGTCGCCGTGCCGGCCGACTTCGACGACAAGGCGGCCCGCCAGGAGGTCCAGTCACTCCGCGCCCGCCTCCGCGCCATGGGCTCGATCAACGAACTGGCCCTCGAAAGCTACGAGGAAGAAAAGGAGCGCTTCGAGTTCATGAGCGCCCAGCGCAAGGACCTCGAAGAGGCCGAAAAGACGCTGCTCAACACGATCACCGAAATCAACGTCACGGCGGCGGCCTGTTTCGACGAGACCTTCCAGCAGGTGCGGATGAACTTCGCCCACCTGTTCTCCACCCTCTTCGGGAAGGACGACACCGCGGACCTCATCCTGACGGACCCCGAGGACCCGCTCGAGTCGCCCATCGAGATCGTCGCCAAGCCGAAGGGCAAACGTCCGAGCGCCATTTCGCAGCTATCCGGTGGTGAAAAGACGCTGACGGCCACCGCGCTGCTGTTCGCCATCTACCTCGTCAAGCCCAGCCCGTTTTGCATCCTCGACGAAGTGGATGCCCCGCTGGACGAGGCGAACGTGGAGCGGTTCATGCAGCTCATCCGCGAGTTCTCGGGCAACACGCAGTTCATCCTTGTTACGCACAACCGCCGCACGATGGAACTGGCCGACCGCCTCTACGGCATCACGATGCAGGAGCAGGGCGTCTCCAAACTCGTCGGCGTTAAGTTCGACGAACGAGTGACGCTTGTTGAAGAGGAATAGGGTAAAAGGTAAAAGGTAAAAGGTAAAAGGCAAAAGAAGTGAACTAGAAGTGCTGTAGGTATCTGGGTACAGTGCACCTTGTAGTGCACCCCCCGCGTGAGACAAAATCTTGGTAGATTAAGGTGTGCCCCAAACAGACACTCCCATGATCCAATCAAGACGATCCTTCTCGAGGGATTTCAAAGTCAAGGTTGTCAAACAGCTCGAGGCTGGCGACACGGTCGCATCGCTTGCGCGGCGCCACCAGCTTCATCCGAACGTGATCTACAACTGGGTGAAGCAGTACCGCAAGGGCCCCGAGAAGGCGTTCCATCGTCGCAAGAGCGAGGCCAACCCGGAGGCCGAGCACATCGCTGAACTTGAACGAAAGGTCGGTCAATTGACGATGGAGAACGACTTTTTAAAAAAGCTCATGCATCGGCTCGATCAGAACTAACGACCTCGACGAAGGCAATGATCTACACCGTGATCCAGCAAGGGAGCAGCACCTGCAAGGCGCGCATCGGCGCGCTCTGCGAGCTCGGCGGGGTAAGCCGCGCGGGCTACTATCGCTTCCTGGGCCGCAATCCAAAGCCAGAGCCGGATATGGCGCTGCGTGATCGTATCCAGCGTATTTGTCTGGACCACACGAGCTACGGCTATCGCCGGGTCACGGCGGCGTTGCGGCGCGAGGGCTTCCAGGTCAATCATAAACGCGTTTTGCGGATGATGCGGGAGGATAACCTGCTCTGTTTGCGTAAAAAGAGCTTCGTGGCAACCACGAACTCCAATCACGGCTTGCCGGTATATCCGAACCTGGCCGGGCAAATGGCACCTACCGGAATCAACCAACTCTGGGCGAGTGACATCACCTATATCCGGCTCGGACACGCCTTCGTCTACCTGGCCGTTGTACTCGACACCTATAGCCGCAAGGTCGTCGGCTGGGCGCTCTCGAACCATATCGACACTGAGCTGACGCTTCAAGCCTTGCGAGTGGCGCTACGAAAGCGGACCGTCCGCCCTGGCCTGGTGCACCACTCGGACCGCGGGGTTACGGCGATTGAAGATCGCCTATGCGGCCAAGGACTACGTCGCGCTGCTGCGGGAGCACGGCATTCGCATCAGCATGAGTCGGAAGGGCAATCCGTACGACAATGCACAGTGCGAACGCTTCATGCGAACCCTCAAGTACGAAGAGGTGTTGATCAACGAATACGAAGATCTGGCCGATGCACGAGCGAACATCCAACGATTCATAGAACGAGTGTACAACAAAAAGCGGCTTCACTCCGCCCTGGGCTATCGCCCACCGGACGAGTTCGAAGCCCTTCAACAACCCCAAAACGAGTGCACCTTAATCGAAACTGAAATTGTCTCAACGTAGGGGTGCACTACACCTTTTCCCTTTTCCCTTTTCCCTTTTCCCTTTTACCTTTTCCTCGTTTTCCGCCTGAGCCATCGCGTTGACGATGCGGATGGCGTCTACGATCACTTCGGGGCGCGTTTCGGCCGGCGCGCCCTGGCCGTGCATCGCCTGGTAGAAGGCCTCCCACTGGTACGTGGCGCCAACGGGTTTGGGGAAGATGTCGGGGGGATAATAGGGGGGGTAGGCGCGGGGGCCGGTGTGGAGTTGGACGGACTTACGCTGCGGCTCGCCGGCCGCGAAGGGCAGGTCCTTGCGGACGATCGTACCGCGCTCGTAGCCCACGGTGAGTGTGTCCGGATACGCGGCGCCGTCGTCGATGCAGAACGAGGCGAAGATGCTGCCGAGGGTGCCGTCGGTAAAGCGGAGGATGAGCATGGCGTTGTCCGCCGTGGGCCGGCCGGTGAACAGGCGCGACGTGACCACCTGGACGGATTCCGGCTCGGCGCGTCCGGCCATGAGTTGCACGAACTCGTTGATGGCATATATCCCCAGGCGGAACAGCGGCGCGGCGGGGCAGCGCTCGGGGTCGTCGTACCACGAGCCATCAGCCTGTTCGCGGTAGTTGCACCAGGTTTCCCAGCGGAGCGCGACCGGCCGGCCGAGGTCGTGCGTGGCCTCCAGCTGTTTGATCCGGCGGAGGTCCGGCTCGAGAAACGGCCCGGGCGAGTTCAGGTGGATGGTGCGGCCGAGCGCCACGGCTTCGCGGAGGACGGCGGCGGCCGCCTCGGGGTCGCGCTCGAACGGCTTTGTGGTCATCACGTCGCGGCCGGCGCGGATGATCTGGCCGAGGAGGCCGGCCCGGCCGGCCGGGCCCGTAAACAGCCCCACGGCCCTGATAGTGTCGTCCGCCAGGAGGTCTCCGAGCGACGAATACGCTGGGACGCCGTATCGCTCGCCGGCGGCGCGGGCGCGGGCCGCATCGGCGTCGCAGACGGCGCGGAGCTCGAACCAGGGCTCGGCAGGTCCGCCGAGGAGTTGCGTTTCGATTACGTTGGCCCCAAAGTTGAGACCGACGATGCCCAGTCCGGCGCGTGGTTGCATGCGTTTCGGTTGTTCGGGTGATGGCGGGTTCGTAAGTCAACCAGAGCCCCGTAATGGGTTCCTGTCTCTCCAGCGATGGGCTAAATTAAGGCCTTCAGGCCCTTTTTTGCATCGACGCGTGGATACTTTCCTTGAAACGGATTACCCTTACGTGCCGGCGCGACACGGGTCCGTCGTGTGCGTCCAACCGAGTAAGCACCAAGCAATGGGAGGTTGATCGTGACGGAATACTTCCTACTGGGGCTGGCGGCGATCGTCGTCCTTGGCGTTATGGCTCAATGGCTATCATGGCGTTTCAAGATACCATCCATCCTGCTCCTGCTCATTTTCGGCTTTTTGGCCGGCCCCGTGACAGGGCTGCTGGATCCTGAGCGCCTTCTGGGCAACCTCCTGTATCCCTTTCTTTCACTGACGGTCGGGCTGATCCTTTTTGAAAGTGGGCTCCATTTCCGGCTGCAGGACATTCGAGAGTCGGGCAAGGTGGTCCAGCACCTGATTACCATCGGGTTGGCCGCCACCTGGGCCATGGTGGGGGTAGCCGCGTATTATATCCTCGGGTTGGACCTCAACATGGCCATCTTGATCGGGGCCTTGCTTTCGGTCACCGGGCCCTCGGTGGTCGTCCCGCTGTTGCGGCATGTGCGCCCGCAGGGCCGGGTTGGGGCGATCGGGAAGGGGGAGGGGATATTTAACGACCCGATCGGCGCGATCATCGCCGTCCTGGTGCTCAAGACGATCGTGTTCCTCAATGAGCCCATCATCGGCGGCCTCGAGGTGAGCAGCATGAGCGAGGCGTTCGTACACGCCGGCCTCGGCCTCTTGCTCATCCTCTTCGTGAGCATCGGGGTGAGCGTCACGTGTACGGGGTTGTTGTACGTACTGCTCCACAAGCGCCTCGTGCCGGATTACCTGAAAAACGCGGTGGCGATCACGGTCGTGGTGGGTGCGTTTTCGGTCTCGGAAGTGCTCCGAGAGGAGTCGGGTTTGCTTACGGCCGTGTTGCTCGGCATGGCCATCGCCAACCTCCAGTACGGCTCCGTCCCCCGGCTCTCCCAGTTCAAGGCCGATGTGCGGGTGTTATTGCTGGCGGTGGTTTTCATTCTGTTCGGCGCCCGGCTGGACATCACTGAGCTCGGATTCATCAACCAGAACACCCTCCTGTTCCTGGCCGCGCTTCTGTTCATCGTGCGCCCGGTGGCCGTACTCCTCTCCGCCATCGGCACCCGCATCACCTGGCGCGAGCTGCTGTTCCTGTCCTGGATGGCGCCTCGGGGCATCGTGGCCGCCGCGCTGGCCGCCGTGTTCAGTTTCCAGCTGGAAGCCATCTTCCCGGAGGCCAGCAGCGGCATCGTCCCGGTCGTATTTATGGTGGTGATCGGCACCGTGGCCATCTATGGGCTGACGGCCACGCCGCTGGCCCGGTTACTGAAACTGGCACACCCGAATCCGCAGGGCGCCCTGTTCATCGGGGCGCAATCGTGGGTGCGGCGTCTCGCCAAGGTGCTTCAGGAGCAGGGATTCAAAGTATTGTTGATCGACTCCGACCCGCGTAACGTAGCGCACGCGCAACAGGCCGGCCTGGACGCTCGCATGGCCCACGTATTGTCGAAAGATGTGATTGATGAGCTGGAGCTGAGCGAGATGGGGCGGATGCTGGTGATGACGCCCAACGAGGAGATCAACGCCCTGGCGACGCTCAACTTCCACGAGTACTTCGACAGCGCCGAGGTGTACCAGCTTCCCGTGCGTCCGCGGGACGATTTGAGGCAGGCCACCGAACACACCGAGCACATCCGCGGCCGGCAACTTTTTGGCGACCACGTCACGTTCGCGTCCCTCAATACCCGGTTCATCAGCGGCGCAGCCATCAAGACCGGGATGTTATCCGAGGCATTTACCTACGACGACTTTATCATGCGGTATGGGAAAAACGCCATTCCGCTGTTTGTCATGCGGCCATCGGGTGTGTTGGCCGTGTTTACGACGGATAACGAGGTGAAGCCGCAGCCGGGCGATACGTTGATCGCCCTGATCAACCGGGCGGACCGCGTGGCCGGCGAGTCGGACGGCATGATGGCCCTCACCGAGCCGTCTCCTACGGTTGACGCATAAGCGCGATGGCCTCCGAAATCTCGCCTGCCGGCATCGACGCGAAAACGCGCCTCGTCACGTTGCTCGGCTACCCCCTCTCCCATTCCCTTTCGCCGATCATCCACAATGCGGCGTTTCGAGCGCAGGGCATCAACATGGTGTACCTGTGCCTCCCCGCGCCGCCGGAGGCGCTGCCGGCCGTGCTCGCCGGCTTGCGCGCGGCCCGGTTCGTGGGTTCGAACGTGACGATCCCACATAAACAGGCGGTGGTTGAGCGGGTGGATGTGTTGTCGGACCGCGCGCGGGCCGTCGGGGCGGTCAACACAATCGTGTGCCGGCCGGGTGAGGGTGAAGCCCTTCCGCGTTTATATGGGGATAATACGGACATCGCCGGCTTTCTCGCCCCGCTGGCGGCCCACGCTCACGCGGTTCGAGGCGCTTCGGTGGTCGTATTCGGCGCCGGCGGGTCGGCGCGCGCCGTCGTTTACGCCCTGTTGACCGAACTGGCGCCCTCGCGCCTCTGGATCGCCGCGCGGAATACGGATCGCGCGGAGGCGCTTGCCGCGGACTTCGCGTCCTACGACACCCGCGGCGCGCTCGGCGTCTGCGCCCTGGCCGACGCCTCGGCGCCCGTGCGCGCCAGCCGGCTGCTGGTCAACACCACCCCGCTCGGGATGCAACCCGGCATCGACGCCTCCCCCTGGCCGGCCGCCGGTGATTTTCAGGCCGGGCAGATTGCCTACGACCTCGTCTATAATCCCCGCGAAACACGGTTCTTACGCGAGGCCTCGGGGCGGAACGCCGTTGCTGTGGGCGGGCTGGAGATGCTCATCGAACAGGCCGCCGCGTCCTATGTGCAGTGGACCGGTATGGACATGCCGCGCGCGGCCGTACGACAGGCGCTCACCGCTTAACCCAGTCGCCCGCGTGTCCGATACATAGAAGACACGATTCGCCCGATTGTCCGACCATTCTGAATGAACCAGCCCGGCCGAGGGAAAAATACGTCGCTTGCCCATCTCAACCTTCGCTATCCGGCGTTACCCCAGACGTTTCTGCGGATCATGGAGCTGATGGAGCAGGACGCCAGCAGCGATGCCGGGGCGGTGAGCGACGCCATTGTGCACGACCCCGGCGCCGTGGGGCGGATTCTGCGCCTGGCCAACTCGGGGCGCCAGCGGCCGGAGGATGAGATTCGCACGGTGCATAAAGCCGTCGAGGTGCTCGGTCCTGAAACCGTGGCCGGCGTCATCCTCAGCATGAATATGTCCGAGATACGCTCTACGCTGGACATCACGACGACGTTGCCCTTCCTCAATTTCGTCCGCCATAGCGTGGCGACAGCCTTTCTCGCCCGGTATCTTTATTTAATGAACCCCGAGGCGCCGCGCGACGCCGCCGCTCGGCTGGAGCGGGCCAACGAGGCGTTTACGGCCGGCCTCATGCACGACTTCGGCAAACTCCTCCTGCTTTACAACTTTCCGGAGGAAGCCTCGCGATTTTACGGCGCCATGGCCCATGAATTCCGGACCGACTACGCCATTCTCGAGGCGGAGCGGGTGTTGTTCGGGTTCAGCCACGTCGAGGCCGGCAGCTTCCTCGCCCGGCAGATGCACTTCCCGGCCCAGCTCACCCAGGCGATGGCGCTCCATCACACCTACGCCGACCTTGGGACGATGCCCCGCGCCCTCCGCCAGCTCGTCTATGTGGTCTCCGCCGCCAATCGTGCCGCCCATGCGATGGAAGAGGAATCGGACGACTCCGATCTCGAGCGCTGTTTTCAGGACGACATCTGGCGCCTCCTCCTCGCCGATGGCGCCCTCTCGGTGGATTCCCTTCAGGACCTTCTCGGCGAATTCGTCGAGCTGAAACCCTCGCTGGAAGAATACCTCGGCGCTTTCGCCTGATGGGCTCTGGATCGTCCGCCTTCCCCGCGCGTATCTTCTGCGATCTACACGCAGTCACGGTTAACGCATGCGGGATACACCCCCCTGGCACCCCTCCGTGCCCGAATGGTCGCCGGAGACTCTGGACGTCGATCCCATCGAGCGCTCCGAAACCATTCCCTCCAGCTGGTATGTCGATCCCGCGTTTCATGCCTGGGATCGGACCGCCGTTTTTTCGACCCACTGGCAGTACGCCGGCCACATCGGGCAGCTTCGGGAAGCGGGTGACTACCTGACGGCGGATGCCGCCGGCGCCCCGGTCGTCGTCGTCCGGGGGACCGATGGGGCGCTGCGAGCATTTTATAATGTCTGCCGCCACCGCGGTGGACCCCTGGCGCTGGACCATTGCGGCCGCTCCGCCATGCTCCAGTGTAAATACCACGGATGGACGTATCGGCTGGATGGCTCGCTGCGCGGGGTGCCGCGGTTTAATCGGGTCGATCTGTTTGATAAGAAAGACTACGGCCTGAAACCCGTACGGGTGGCCACGTGGGAAGGTCTCGTGTTTATACACGCCGGCGAACCGCTCCTCCCCCTGGGCGATCTCCTGGCCGGCATCGCCGAGCGTATCGCCCCGATGCGTCTGGAGGGCCTTCGCTTTGCACGCCGCATCCGCTACGAGGTGGCCTGCAATTGGAAGGTTTATGTCGACAACTACCTCGAGGGGTATCATCTCCCTTACGTGCACCCCGAATTATGCGATGTGCTGGATGTCGGGCGGTACGAAACCGAGACGTTTTCGTATTATTCGCTCCAGTACAGCCCGCTCAGCCCCGATTCCACCCGCTACGGCGCCGCTTCCGATTCTGCCTATTATTACTTCGTGTTTCCCAATTGCATGCTCAATATCATGCCGGGCCGGCTGCAGATGAACATCGTACTGCCGCTGGCCCCCGATCGATGTGTGGTCCTGTTCGATTATTTCTACACCGATACCGACTCCCTGGCGGCGGCCAGGAAGATAGAGGAGGATATGGCGTTCAGCGATCATGTGCAGCAGGAAGACATCGAGATCTGTGAGTGGGTGCAGCGGGGACTGGCTTCGCCGGCGTACGACCGGGGCCGGTTTTCGGTGGAATGTGAGCAGGGGGTTTACCATTTCCAGACCCAGCTGAAAACGGCCTACCGGTCGGCGGCGCGTGCCGCGGGGAACGCCCTATGACGCTCGCGGCCCCAGCACCGGTATGGGTGAAGCCGGCCATTTTTGATTCCATCGCCGGCGTCGTGGCAGGTTTCAGCACGCGCCTCGGCGGCGTGAGTGTGTCGCCTTTTGATAGCCTCAATCTCGGGTTGAGCACCAACGACACCCGCGAAGCCGTGCTCGAAAACCGGCGTCGGCTCTTTGGAGCAGTGGGATTTGAGGCCGGCCAGCTGGCTATTACCGGCCAGGTGCATGGCGCCGAAGTAGCGGTCGTGGAAACGCCGGGGCTCTATCCAGGGTTTGATGGGCTGGTGACGACGACCCCTCGTCTTTTATTATGCCTCAGCGCGGCGGATTGTGCTTCGGTGTTGTTCGCCCGGGCCGACGGCGGCATGGTGGGGGCGTGCCACGCCGGCTGGCGCGGGGCGGCGGGGGGTATTGTCGCCCGCACCGTCGCGTCCATGGGCGATCTGGGCGCCGAGCCGGGATCGCTTCGCGCGTACATCAGCCCCTGTATATCGGTCGCTCGCTTTGAGGTGGGCCCTGAAGTGGCAGCATGTTTTGACGCGCGGTTTATCGTACGCGCACCGGGGGGGAAGCCGCATGTCGACCTGAAGGGGGCGATTGTGGCGCAGCTGATCGAGGCCGGCCTGGCGCCGGCCGCCATCGAAGTGTCGCCCCACTGCACCCACACAGAGACGACCACGTTTTTTTCACACCGGGCCGAAGGAGGCGCCACGGGACGGATGATGGGATTTATAGGGATATGCGCATGATCAATCGATCGTCGTCGCTTGTGAAGCACGCCGAACTGTACCATACGCCGCGTTGGCTTCAAAGCGGCCATCTACAGACCGTTTACCCGATGTTCATGCGCCGCCTGCGCGCCGTGAGCTACCGCCGGGAGCGCATCGGGACATCGGATGGCGACTTTCTCGACCTCGACTGGGTGGGCGATGGGGGCTCGAAGCGGCTGGTGGTGATCAGCCATGGCCTGGAAGGCAGTTCGAGAAGCGGGTATGTGCGTGGGATGGCGCGCGCCTTCCTGGATCAGGGCTGGGATGCCCTCGCCTGGAACTACCGGGGCTGCAGCGGCGAAGTGAATCTCCGGCCGCGGTCCTACCACGCCGGGGCCACCGAGGATCTCGATACGGTCGTGTCCCACGCGATTTCGCTCGGTTACCACGACATCGTCCTCATTGGCTTCAGCCTCGGCGGCAACCTGACGCTTAAATATCTCGGCGAGCGCGGCGGCGATGCGCCGGCCGCCGTGCGCGGAGGCATCGCGTTTTCCGTGCCCTGTGATCTGGGGGCGTGCGCCGAGGCGCTCTCGCGGCCGGCCAACGCGGTGTATCAGTTCCGATTCATGCACCAGCTGCGGGGCAAGATTCGCAAGCTCGAAGCCCACTTCCCCGGGGAAGTAGGGCTCGAAGGGCTCGCCGCCCGCACCTTTCGGGAATTCGATAGCCACTTCACCGCACGTCTCCACGGCTTCGAAGACGCCGAAGCCTACTGGAAGAGCAGCAGCAGCAGGCAGTTCCTGCCCGGCATCCGTCGGCCGACGCTGCTCGTCAATGCCCTTGACGACCCCTTCTTGCCCCGTGCGTGTTACCCGGCCCGCGAGGCGGGCGCCAACCCGGCCCTCACGTTCGAGACGCCCCGACATGGCGGGCATGTAGGGTTTGTGCGGTTGGCCGCCGACAATCTGTACTGGTCGGAGCTGCGCGCGCTGGAGTTCGCCAGCCATTTTTGCGGGCTACACCCTGCTCCGACAAAAAAGACCTCACAAAAAGTTGCGGCCCCGACGCTACTGAAGCGGGTGAGTATGTAAGTGGGGCTACACGTTGTAGGTCATTTCGACTACAGCGTTTACAGCAAACACGCCTACAGCGCCATCGGTGATTTTCGATCTATCTTGTGGATGCATGACGGTGTTTCTGCACCGCACATGTCTGTCTACAGCACATCTCAAAGACAGTGACAGAGCGATAGCGTCGCAGCCAGGACCCGCCTTCCAGGTGGGGGGAAAGGGTCCTGGCTGTGAATTTTAGCGGTTTTCCAACTCCTCTTCGATCTTCCTCAACGGCCGGCGTATGCCGTTTCGCGCTGGCGCCGGCCTTCCGCCCAGTCCAGGCGAGCGCCCAGGTGTTTCCCCTACAGCGTGTACGCCATATCCGCTCCCCCCACCCCCGATGCATAATCACTTTTATAAGCCAGGGCTTACATCTGTAGGTGTTTTGTAGGGCACGAGGTTCCGCAGATATGCCTGCATACAGGCCTTGAGGGATGTTGTAGATTTCTTCCAGATCAGGGCCGCAAGATGGAGCGGTTCTGATTCACTTCTTTCTCAAGCATGTCTCCAGTTCGACCGCCGAGTGGATGGGTCGCACAAGAAAAGCTTCCGGGTGGGGGAAGCGCCTCTTGCGCATACGGCCTGAACGCTCCGCCGTTGGACATAGGCAAATCTGTCTCCGCACTTCAACAGACAGTGATAGAGCGATAGCGTCGTAGAGATGCCTGGCTTCCGGGTGGGGGAAGCCAGGCTCTCCGCGAGCTGAGTACACCCTTCTCTTTCGAACCTCTCTTCGCTCAGCTCCTCTCAGACATCCTCTCTCGAAAGATCCTTAGTGCGCACGACCCTTCTTTGCGTACCCGAGCCCGGCTCCGCATCCGCGGGGCCGGGTCTTTTCTTTTTTGGGGACACCCATCCGAAAATGAGCGCACGATGATATTTTTTGAACCGCTGGCTTAAATCATCCGCCGATCACATTTTTGCTCCCGCTTGTGGGCAACGGACCGATGCCCGCGGCCGCCAGTCCCCGTTCGGTCGATGATCGAGAATGCGCACCATGCCCCCCGCCCTGGTACTGCTCCGCGTACACGTCATTTTTAGTGTTCTACTGATCCTATTCGTCGCCGGCTGTCGTGAGTCGGACCGAGAAGGAAACGAACGGCAGCCGCTCCTGGCCATCGCCGTTTCGGCCCTGCCCGATACGATGGTGGCCCGCCTCCTGCTGGCCGAGGCCGGCGATTGGCTTCTGGCCGCGGAATACGATTCCGCCTGGCCGCCGATCGTACGCGCGAAACAGCTATATGCCGGCAGCCCTCAGGTCGAGGGTCAGTTTGAAACCGCCCTCCTGGAAGGTCGATTTCACCTGGATCAGGGGCGTTTCAATGACGCGTACGCCCTCGTCGATAGCGCCTTGACCTCGGCGCTTCCGGTCCTGGGTGAATACCATCCCCTCGTCGCCGACGCCTACGACATCCTGGGGAATAGTAGCCGCGTTCGAGGGGATCTGGACGCCGTGGAGCGCCACTTTTTTGACGCGTTGCGGATCCGGGAGACATTGTTTGGTGCGGAGTCGCCACGTGTCGCTGAAAGCCACCACCATATCGGACTGTATCATCACCTGAAAGGCGATCTGGAACAGGCGAAAGCCCACTATGAGCAGCGATTGGCATTGACAACAGCCCTCTCGGTCTCGGACAGCATGGGCATTGCCAGAACGCATAACAATCTCGCTTCCATCTACTCTAATCTGGGTAATATCGACCTTGCGCTGGCGAGCCACCAACAGGCGTTGCAGATACGTTTAGCCGTCTTGCCCGTCCATCACAATGACATGGCGTCAACGTATCATAATCTGGGCAACGTCTATCTGGTCTTGCATGATTACGAGCAGTCGCTGAGGTATTTCCAGCAGGCTATCACCATACGCGAGGTCTTGTTCGGCAAGACCCATATCGATATCGCCGGCGGGTACTACAGCATAGCGCGCGTGCACATCTACGAGGAAAAATACGACCGGGCTATCGAATATCTCGATCACGCGCTGGCGACCCTCGATACGCAGCAATACATGCGGCACCCGCTGATGCACCTGATTTTTCGCCAGAAATCAAGCGCCCAGATGAAGTTAGGTCACTATGATGAAGCCGAGGCACTCTTGCAGCAATCGAGTCAGATGGTGCAAGCTCAGTATGGTCAGGACCATCCGGATATGATACAGGCCCACCTCAGCCTGGGCTTGTTGCACGAGGAGAAAGGGGACATGATGGCTGCCATGCGTCAGTATGAGGAGGCGCATGCGATGAGTCTGCGCAGCCAGGGAGACCGGCGGAACGAGACGGCTGTCGCCCTGCTCAACATGGCTTCGGTATACAGAAAGTTGGGGAAAAAGGCGCAGGCGGTAGCGTCATTTGAGCGAGCGCTCGGAATACTCGAGGCGCGTGGTACGGAACGACGCACCATGGCGCAAGCGATCAATGAGTTAGGCGCCATGCAATCGGAGCCCGATGGCGATCCCGATGAGGCCATGGCCTTGTTGCAGAGGGCTATTTACGTCAATGTACCGGCGTTTGGCGACCAGAATCACTTATCTAATCCTGATATACGCACGCACCAAGCGGCCTCCGAGGACCGTCTCTTTGACACGCTCGTCCTAAAGGCCGGCGTGTTAACTACCCTCTTCGATCGCGAAGGGGAGGAGCGGTATGTGCGTGCCGCCTACGATGCCTACCGGCAGGCCGGCTACCTGGTGCAGGCCTATCTGCGCGAATTGTCGACCGAGGCGTCCCAACTAGCATGGGTCGAACGCACGCACGTCCTCTACGAGCCGGCGATCGGCACCGCCTTGCGGATGTTCCGGTTGACGGGCGACGCGGGCTATCAGGAGGCCGCGTTCGCGTTCGCCGAGCAGAGCCGGGGCCGTGTGCTAGCCTCCTCCATCACGGCGGCGCGCGCGCGGCACTATGCGAACATCCCGGATTCGCTCCTGGAACGCGAAGAAGACATCCGTCTACGCCTCACCTATTACACCCGCAGCCTCAAGGAAGAAGAAGGGCAACTCGATGCCGCGGACAGCGCTCGGGTGACTCTATGGAAAGGCAAGGTGTTCGCCCTGAAGCGGGAATACGAAGCACTGATCGCCGGCTTCGAATCCGCTTACCCCGCCTATTTCAAGCTCAAGCACCAGACGACCACGGCTTCGCTGGCCGACATCCAGGCTGCGCTCCATGGAACGGAGGATACACTCGTCGAATACTTCGTCGGAGCCGATTCGCTGTATGCCTTCGCGGTGACCGCGGCCAGCGTCGATGTCACCGCCACGGCGATTGACTCGACGTTGGCGGACGATGTGGAGACCTTGCGGACCGCGATCGTCGATCGCAACACTGCCGCATTCGCTGAAACCGGACACCGACTGTACCAACAACTTGTCGCGCCCTTGGCGCCGTTTATCCGAGGGACCCACGTCACCATTGTCCCCGACGCGTTTCTCAGCCAACTCCCCTTCGAGACCTTGTTGTCCGCGCCCGCCGCTGGCGGCGCACCGTCGTATACGGGCCTCCGGTATTTGCTGGACTCCTATTCCATCAGTTATGCCTACTCGTCGACCCTCTATGTCGATACCCGTGTGGAACACCCGCCGGCGGCCCGCAACTTCGTGGCGTTTGCGCCTGTGTTCATGGACGAACTTCTCGCCGGCACACGGGGGGCCGCCCTGCTCGCCGAAAACCTCCCCGCGCCCGATGGGGCGTTAAATCGCGGTTTCCTTCCGGCGACCTTCGATGAAGTCAAAAGCATTGAGAAGCTATTTGTAGCCAGCCGCGGTTGGCTGGGCGCACTGTTTGGAGGTAAAACGCGCGTATTTCTTGAGGAGCAGGCCACCGAAGCCAGCATTCGCGAGGCGCTGCGAGATTATCGCTTCGTCCACCTGGCCACCCATGCCTTTGTCAGTGAAGACGATCCGCTGCTCTCCGGCATCGTCCTACTCGACGATACTACCGGCGGGCACGACGGCGTGCTGGAACTTGCCGAGATCTACAACCTGGATTTAAACGCCGAACTCGTCACGCTGAGCGCCTGTCAGACGGGTCTCGGTCGGCAAATGCGTGGCGAAGGGCTGGTCGGGCTGACGCGCGGATTCCTCTTCGCCGGCGCCCGGAATGTACTCGTTTCCTTGTGGAACGTCCAGGATCAGACCACGGCTCGGCTCATGACTCATTTTTATGAAGGCGTGCTGGCCGGATTACCAAAGGGGGAAGCCCTGCGCGACGCCAAACGACGGCTCATCGCCTCGTCCGATCACCTGGCGGATCCATTCTACTGGTCGCCGTTTGTGCTGAACGGCCGCTAGCAGTGCTATTTCAACCAACAAACACCGTAAAGGAAAAAACTTCCTATACCGCGTTAATGAACGCGGCGCCGGCGTCGATACATCCATAAGCCGAGCGAAAGCAGTCGACCCCACCGGTTTTCCGCTTTTATACCACCCTCGACTGTATCGCACTGTCTGTTCTGAGAGGTGCAGGACGGAGGTCCTACCCCACCGTAGTGACCTCCGTCCATTCTCTTTGATGTGCTTACCAGATGTATCGGATTAGCTGCCTATACCTTAAGCGAAATCTAAGGTAGTGTTCTGTTGAGGACGCCGGCTGGGATGACGGTAGAGGAACGAGCGGATCCTCTGCCGTGGCTCCAACGCCATCATTTTGTGACACATCCAGCACAGTATGTTCGGAAAGGCGAGACAGTCGATCCGTATACTTTGTGAGAGCTCTGCCCCTGTGTGTCGGTGGTGTACCGCAACCGCAGTGTCACCGCGTCATCCCCCCGACGCCTGGTGAGAGCAGAGACCGTAGCAGCCCGCGCATCGCCCGCACAGCCCTGAGGCGAAGTCTCGACCTCGGCTCGTTTGTCGTTCAGCTTTGTCGTACAGTCGCGACACCCATACTACGCATTGCCCCGACAGCCGCCCCTCACCCCCCGGGCGCCGCTGCTGATTCCTCGAGTAGTTAGTGCATAACCGCGTATGAATGCTTCCCCAAAGCGCGAATTTGGCTTGGTGCTACTGGGCATTGTGTCGTCGGTAGTGTTCTTCGTTCTGGAGATCCTTACCTCTATCGGTGTCGCCGGCGGCGCACCGTACCTGCTCGTTACCGTCTCGACCCTGTGGATCTATAGCCGGCATCAAACGATCCTGCTGGCGATCCTGGCTTCGGCCCTTTCTGTTTTTGCCTTTCTGGTAACTCTCGGCGATGAGAGCTTCTTCTTCGATGCCCTCGTCCGCGCCATTGCCCTCGTTGCTATCTGGGGCCTTACCGTCGCCTCTCTGCGCGTCAAGCGGTTTTTCGGGCAGATCGACGCCCAGAAGAAGCGGATGGACACCACTATCGAGGCGCGCACGCGCACGGAACGCGCGCAACTCAGCCGGGAGAATCGCGACCTCCAGCAGGAGCTCATGGTTCGCGACCAGGTGAACCAGGAGCTGCTCGAAAAAGAAGCCCATTTTCGCCAGATTGCCGACTCCGTGCCCGCGCTTATCTGGATGTCCGGCCCTGATCAGGGTTATACCTACTTCAACCGGATCTGGCTCGAATTCACCGGCCGGCGCCTCAACGACGAACTGGGCACGGGCTGGACGCAGTCGCTCCATGGCGACGATCTGCGCAACTACCAGGCGAGTTATTACAGTGCATTCGACCAGCAAAAACCGTTTACCATCGAATACCGGCTGCTTCGCGCCGACAATTCCTACCGGTGGATACTGGACTCGGGTGCGCCTCGGTACACGGCCAGCGGCGAATTCACCGGCTACATCGGGTCGTGTATCGACATCACCGAAAAGAAACAGATGGAGGAAGTGGTGCGGCACAGCGAGGAGCGGTACCGCACCGTGGTCGAGAACCAGATCGAATTCGTCTACCATTTCCGGCCGGATACGTCGCTGACCTTCGTCAACGAAGCCTATTGCCGGTATCTCAACAAGGCCAATGATGAACTGGTTGGGAAGAGTTTTCTGAGTCTGCTGCCGGAAAACTACCGCACCCATGCCCGTGAACAGATCGCCGGGCTGATCGTGGACCCGAAGACGGTCCAGACCGAGCGCTCGTTGGAAAAGCCGGACGGCAGTGTCGAATGGCAGCTCTGGCAGGACCACCCTATCCTCGACGACGAAGGCAATGTGATCGAGTTTCAGTCGGTGGGCCGCGACATCACCAAGCTGAAGGTGGCGCAGGAGAAGCTGGTCCGCTATGCCCGCGATCTGGAGGTGGCGAAAACCAAACTCGAGAAGCAGAAACAGCAGTTGACGCAAACGGTCGATAAACTGCGCGAGGCCCGTGAAGAGGCTGAGGCCGCCACCCGCGCCAAGAGCGACTTTCTGGCCAACATGAGTCACGAGATCCGGACGCCGATGAGCGGCATCCTTGGCTACGCGGACATCCTGCTCGATACCCTGCTGGACGACACCCAGCGCGAATTTGCAAACACGATCCAGGCCAATGGCAAGCGGCTGCTGAATCTGCTCAACGATATCCTCGATTTCTCAAAGATCGAATCGGGCCACATGGAGTTGGAGCACCGGCCGTTCCAGATCCGGACGCTTGTCAAGGGGGTCGTCGAACTGATGGCGCCCCGAGCGATCGAAAAAGGTCTGGACCTGCGCAGCCGCGTCGACGCCATCGTACCGGAAATGATCGTGGGCGACGAGACGCGCATCAGCCAGATCCTCGTCAATTTGCTCTCGAATGCCCTCAAATTCACGGAAAAAGGCGATGTGAGCGTGCAGCTCTCGAGTGCGGCCGTGGACGATACCCACATCCAACTCCACCTGGCCGTGCGAGACACCGGAATCGGGATCAGCCGAGAGAGCCAGAATGAAATCTTCGAAGTGTTTACCCAGGCCGATGCCTCGACGACGCGACGTTTCGGGGGAACGGGGCTCGGACTCGCCATCTGCCGGCGGCTCGCCGAACTCATGGATGGCAGGATCTGGGTCGAAAGCGAACCGGGCATTGGCTCCGTTTTTCACGTGGCGCTGATCCTGGAAGTGGAGGTTGTCCAGCACGTCGTGTATAAGCCCGAAGCACCTGCCGTGTCCGATTCCAGTGTGCAAGTACTGATCGTGGACGACGACGACATCAGCCGGCAACGGCTCCAGCGCCAGGCTGAATCGTGGGGGATGACGGTGCTCGATACCGGTAGCCCGATCGAAGCCCTCAAATGGATCGACGAAGGCGAGCGCTTCGGGGCCGTGGTCGTGGATCTGAAAAATGAAATCTACTCCAGCCACGAGTTTGCCCGTCAACTGCGGCAGTTCCGTTCCAGCGCCGACCTACCGCTCATCGTGCTCGACGATGGCCGCGTGCAACATCGTGGAGCTCAGGTGGACGCCGTGTATCTCTTGAAACCTGTCAGCATGTCCCACTTTCACAGCCTGCTGCGCAGCGTTTTCCGGAAGCGCGTTGAAGACACGCCGGCTCGCACCGTGCCGATATCGGGTGGATCCGGCGATGGAGGGTATGGTAAGCTTCGCATTCTGCTTGCAGAAGATGAGATGACGAACGAGAAGCTGGCCGATCACATGCTGCGCGACCTGGGGCACCATGTTGATGTCGTTCGCGATGGCGTGGAGGCGGTTCGCGCCGTCATCGAAGCCCCTTACGATGTCGTGTTGATGGACTTGCAGATGCCCGGGCTGGACGGGCTGTCGGCCACCCGACGCATTCGCGCCGAGTTGAACGACGCGACACGCCCCTACATCATCGCCTTCACAGCCCGAGTCATGCCCAGCGACCGCGAAGATTGCCTCTCCGCCGGCATGAACGACTATCTCGCCAAACCCTTTTCGGCCCGCGAATTAAAGGCCGCGCTGGACCGCAGCCAATCGGCTTCCCGGCGAGTTCCTACCTTCACAGAGCACTGAGCACGTTACCGACATCCGTTGTCGCTCCATTCTCTCAACCCGTTCGGGCCCTGCTCGGACGGGTTTTTGCTTTTCTGTAATATATGTTCAACATGTGTGACACAGGGTTGTCATCAGGGCGTCACTATTCTGGCCCCATCGAACCCCAAAGCAGGCGCATCATGCAACGACTTGAAATCATCCCACGTACCGGCCCGGGCACGCCATGTCGGATCTATCCCATAACCCTCGCCGGCGAACGCGACGCCGGAGTCGACGGATTACGGGCTGAAACCGCGCGCAGGCATGGCGTGGGGTTGGCATTATATACGTTTCGTCCCATTGTTGGCCCTGTGTTCGGGCGATCACCTCGGATGCACATTGTCCGGTCGGGCGGCCCGGCCGGGGGCGGATGGACGGCCGCCTGAATGGTCGCCTGAATGGTCGCTGCGACATCCGGCACCGGTGCTTTTCTGAAAGGCGTTTTGGCCGATATGACAAAGAGCTGTGCGAGGTAGTCGGGCCTGCCGGCCTGGAACGTCCCGCTCCAGCCGTCGTTCGAACCTGCCAACCCATTGCTCATCGCCAGGAGATCTCCTATCCGATAGACTGATACCATACGTCTCTTCTTTTCTCAGTCTATAGCCCGGTTGCAGTGCATGATGCGCTTCGCCTCTCTTTTTCTTGTCTGTCTCCTGGTATACAGTAGCCGCCCGGCCGTCGCCCAGAACTGGGGCGAAGTGGAGGGTCATGTGACCGAACAGTCCACGGGCCGGCCGATCCCCGGCGCGACAGTGCTCGTTGATGGCACCAACTACGGCACGGCGGCTGATGAGGCCGGATATTACCACGTTCGCCTTCCCGCTCGCCGATACGCGCTGCGCTTCTCGTCGGTCGGGTACCTGCCGCACGTCGACTCCGTCACGGTGGTCCGGGATCGGGTAGTCACACTCGACGCACGCCTGGGCGAGGAACGCCTGGAGATGGAAGGCATCACCGTGGAGGATGCCGCCGGCTATCAGGATGCCGGCGTCTATGAGCTCGACCCCGCGGCCATCCAGAGGATACCTACCCCGCTCAAGGACGGGTATCAGGCGTTGAAAGTCGTACCCGGCGTGGTGACGAACAACGAGTTATCGAGCCAGTACTCGGTGCGGGGCGGTGGTTTTAATGAGAATCTGATCTTCCTGAACGGTTTTGAAGTGTACATGCCATTTCGTCCGCGCCAGGGCGAGCAGGAAGGGTTGGGCCTTTTTAATGCCGAGATGGCCGAGCGGGTGACGTTTTATACCGGCGGTTTCCCGGCGCGGTATGGCGGCAAACTCTCGTCGGCGCTGGATGTGCAGTACCGCCGGCCGGCCGGCGAGCCGCTGAGCGCCTCCGCCTCGCTATCGCTCCTCGATGCCTCCGCCACCGCCTCGTCGTCGCTCCTCGGGGGGCGCATGGGCTGGGTGGCCGGCTTTCGGAAGGCACGCGCGCGTTACCTGTTCAGCACCCAGGAGCTGAAGGGAAATTACGAGCCCGACTATACCGACGTCCAGCTCTTCACCACCTACCAGCTTTCGCCCCGCCACGACCTCGAGGCGATGGGCATCTGGGCGGAGCATGTGTTCAGCCTCGACCCGAGTAATAAGCGGACGTTTTTTGGGACCGTCAGTCAGGACCCCCGCGTCCCCTCCAACCTCCAGTCGCTCTGGCTCGATTTCACCGGTGAGGAGCGAGACGGCTATGCCACCCGCTTCGGCGGCTTCCGGGTGAACAGCCAGCTGGGCCGCCGGCTGCGGGCGATGCATGACGTGTCGTATTTTCGGACGGTTGAAGAGGAGCGTTTCGACATCTCGGGTTCGGCCGTGCTCTACCTCGTCGACCCCGGCAGCGACCCGGACAACAACACGGATTTCCTGGCCACGGGCATCTCACGCACGGAAGACGAAGCGGATAACCGGATCGGTGTGGACACCTGGACGGCGCAGAGCCGCTGGCTGTTGGGGTTGGACCGACACGCGTTCGAGGCCGGCGGTTTCGCCCGCAACCTCCAGTTCAGCGACCGGCTGACGGAAAAATCCGTTATCATCGGTCGCTCACAGGAGGGCGATGTCGTCCGCATCGTCGTCGACAGCCTCGACGGCGCCGCGACACTGGACGCGTGGCAGGCCGGCTTTTACGTGCAAGACGCCATCGACCTCCTGCCTGAATCCGGCCGGCTGGTCCTGACGGGCGGTTTGCGGTCGGACTATTACTCCTTCAATGGTGAGTGGACGATATCCCCTCGTCTCTCGGCTCGCTTCCTGGCCTCGGACCAAACAACGCTCACAGCGTCGGCCGGTATCTACTACCAGGCGCCGGCGTATCGCGAGTTGCGCGGCGAGCCGGACCCTGCGATCAACCTGCTCGACAACCTGAACCGCGACCTGCGTTCCCAGCGCTCGTTTCAGGTGGTGGCCGGCGTCGAACGGTTCCTGCCGCAGTCCCGTCTCTATCTGCGCGCAGAGGGCTATTACAAGGACCTCAAACACGTCGTCTCCTACGACATCGAGAACGTCCGAGTGGTCTACTCCGGCGAAAACGATGCGGAGGGGGAGTCCTTCGGATTGGACCTCCAACTTCGGGGCGAATTTGTGCCCGGGCTCGAGAGCTGGGCGAATTACAGCTTTTTGATGTCCCGCGAGCGGTTCTTGCCGGCGTTCCAGGACGACTTCAAGCGCGGCAGCAACCCCCGACCCTCGGATCAGCGCCACACAGTGTCGATCTACATCGCCGACTATATTCCGGGGGACGAAACGTGGAAACTCCATCTCCGCACCCTGTTCGGGAGCGGGCTGCCGTATACCCCGCCCATCGAGGGCGAGCGAATCGGCAATATTGTCACCCAGATTCCCGGGGAGCGGTTTTCGGCCCGCTACCAGCGCTATTTCCGGTTCGACATGGGCATCACGAAAGAGGTCGTGGTCGCCGAACGCCGCGGTCGCTCCCCCGTGGCGCTGGAGATCACCGGGGAGATTTTGAACGTCTTCAACATGGTCAATACCGTCGCCTATTCCTGGATTCCGAGGAGTGACGGGATCTGGACCCGCGTCCCGACCCGGTTGACGCCGCGCACCATCAACGTGCGGATGGGATTACGGTTTTAAGAGGGATTGCCCGGCACCCCGGGTTTGTTTATGGTAGTCGACATGAAAACCCGTTTATCCGCTAGATTTCGCCGGCTGGTCCTCACCCTGGCCCTCCTCACTGTAGTCGTCGCTTCCCCCGTTTCCGCGCAGGAAGCCCGAAAACGCGCGACGCCCGGCAAGGCGTTCGCGGCGAGCCTGTTGCTGCCCGGTCTCGGGCACCGGTATGCGCAGGAGGGGTCGTGGCGAGGACGGGCGACGCTGTTTGCCGCTGCCGACATCGGGCTCTGGATGGGACTCTTCGGCGCCAACTGGCAGCAGCAGCAGCGGGTGCAGAGTTATGAGACCCTTGCCGTTACACACGCGAACGCCCTCATTGACGGGAAGGACCGGGCGTTTTATCTGAACCTGGCCACGTACCCGTCGTCGGACGCCTACCTTGAAGCCCAGCTGCGCAATCGCGCCTGGAATCGGCTGGATTATGTGAGTACGCGGGATTTTCAGTGGGAATGGGCGTCGGAAGCGGACTTTCAGGATTACCGCTCGCTTCGCAACGACGCCGAGACGCTGGGCCGGCGGCGCTCGATCTACGCGGCGCTCCTCTTGGCCAATCGGTTATTCGCCGGGATTTCGGCCGTGGTGCAGGCCGGCAAGGCGAATGCGCCGGACCTATCGATCGCGCTGTCGCCACCGGCCGATGCGAAGTCGCCGCCGGGGGTGCACGTGACGCTTAAGCTGTAGCTTTGGAATCATGGCCGTCGGGAGCACGGCCGTGCGCCCCTACGGGGTTGGCTGACGGATCCGTCGAGAAGGGATCCGTGAATCCCCCCAAATAGGGGTCATCCTGAGCTTGTCGAAGGACCCCTCGGACAATCGGGAGGTCCCCCCGCCTTCGCGGGGGCAGGCTTTCGACTACGCTCAGGATGACCCCTATCAAGGCCGCGTCCGCAGCACCTCTTCCAGCGGTTTGCGTTTCGTCTCGGGCACCTCCGCCGGGTAGCCGTACCAGAACAGGCCGACCACTTCTTCCTGGTCGATGTCGATCGCGAGCAGGTCGTAAAACCGCGGGTCGCGGATGACATCTCCCGTGGCCCATTTCATGCCGATGCCCTCGTTCCACAGGAAAAGCATCGCATTCTGAATGGCGCAGCAGCAGGCGGCGTAGTCTTCCTTCATCCGCATCGGTTTATCCGATCGCTGGCAGGTGACGACAAGCCAGCCCGGTATTTCGAGCCAGCGGGTGCGTTTGGAGGCCGCGCCGCCGGCACCGAGCGTTTTCGTCAGGATCTCAGTGTTGAGCTCGACGATGGCATCCGCCGTGGGCCGGCCGATGAGGTAAAACCGCCACGGCTCCGTCAATTTATGGTTTGGCGCCCAGCGGGCGAGTTCGAGCGCGCGGCGGATGGCGGCCTCGGGCGGAGGTTCGAGCAGGAAGGTGTGAATGGTACGGCGCGACGCGATGAGTTCGGCCAGCGAGTCGGTGTCGAGCGCGGTTTGTTCGCGAGGCATTGGGACGGTAGCATGGGTGTTTGCGATAAAAAAAGGCCGACTCCTGGGAGTCGGCCGGGTTGTACACGGGAGGAAGAGGGAAAGGTTCTGCGGCCCGGCAAGACGTTACGCGTTGAACATTTTCGCGTTAAACGCTCGCGGTAACGCGAAACGTCGTTAGTCAGTTGTAAACCGGGCGGAGTTCCGAGGCGTCGACCAGGAGCAGCGCCGTCATCACGGTTTCCCCCGGGAAGGAGGGCATATTCGAGCTATAGACTTCCTGGACGCCGATGGTCACGTGGTACCCCAATTCGTGCGCGGTGTGATAGAGGACGCCGCATATCTGCTCGATCCGCCGGCCCTGTTTGAAAGCATGGACGGCGGCGGACTGGAGCTGGCCTTCGATGAACGGCGCGGCCCGGGTAAGGAACTGTAGGACGGGTGGGAAGCGTCGCACGACAGGAACGTGCTCGGCGGCCTCGTTGGTGGTGGAGGCAGCGTCACGGCTGGAATGATCGGATCCCTGGTTGGCATGCAGGCCCGATACGATGAGGGCGTACTTCATGATACGATGGGGATGGGGGCAATTACGTGGGGGCGAGCGGAATACGCTACATAGGCTGTATCGGCCGGCGCTGAACAAGCTTAAGTCGGGCGATCAAATGCCGATCCGCGGCGCCGCATCGAAATCTTGGCGAAGGAGATCCGATTGCAGGATCCTGCGTAGAAGGAGGCCGATGCAGGCAAAGCGGGGTTGACATCCGCCAAAGTCCTGCGATATATTGCGCGTCCTTTCGGGTCCTTAGCTCAGTTGGTTAGAGCGCTACGTTGACATCGTAGAGGTCGGTGGTTCGAATCCACTAGGACCCACACATCCCCTGTTGGCCGATGGCCGGCAGGGGTTTTTTTATTGCCGGGCGGGAGTCCGTTCGAGGACGTAACAACGTAGAGAGATTCTTGCGCCGAAAGAGGTAGATAGGAAAGCGAACAGCCCTCAAGTGGTCATAACCATCGCTCCGTGAAGGCTGCAAGAGCAGGAACAACACGCACGAAATACCCACTGTCGTTCACCACCGTCTGGTCAGGCGTGACGTCGCGAAGCGACGGAGCATCGTAGCCCCCGTATTCTTTTTATGCGTGGGCGTGGTGAAGAGTGAAAGCGCCCTGGTCAGGGTGAATTGTAGCGCGGTCGCTCCTGGAGGTGGTTCGGCTTCGATCGATACCGATCGCAGGCTCACCATGACAGGCTTTTAGTAAGCATGGCTTCCATCTGAACGGTTTCCACGGTCTTCAAAACTCCTCAACGCCTGACCCGGGGGAACATCCCGGCCCGGTCCAGGCGTCTGCAGGGCATACCCAACCGCCGATCCCCATGCGCTACCTCCCCTTCCTATTGCTTTGCCTGGCCTTCGCGCCGCCCGCACCCGCCCAGGTCTACCGCACCGAAACTGGCAAGGCCGCCTTCACCGGCGAGATCCCGGTCAACTCCTTCACCGGGATCTCCGAGGTACTTGTCGGCCAGATCAGCCTTATCGATCGGTCGGTTTCCTTTACCCTCCCACTGGCCACGCTCGACACAGGGATCAAGAAACGCGACCGGGACATGCGTAGGGCGCTGCAGACAAGCCATTTCCCGGACGCTGTGTTCGAGGGCCGGCTGGTGTCCGATTTCGACCTCGGCATTCCCGAAATCCAGCCAGCCCTCGTTCGTGGCACGATGACGATGCACGGCGTCAGCCAGGAGATCGAGGTGGCGGGTGGACTGCAGGTGATGCCGGATGGGCTGATGGTGACGGCCACGTGGGACCTGAACATGACCGACTACAAGATCTCGCCGCCGCGGATGCTGGTGATGAAGGTGGCGGATACGGTGGAGCTGCGGATAGAGGCCTTACTGGCGCCCGCTGATGCCCCGTGATGATTTCGTGGATGGGGGCACGGGCGTATCCAATGGGCCGGCTTGTTCGTACCATGAGGCGTCTTATTCCCACACCATCGTGGAGGCCTGATATGAAACGCTATACGTTATCCTCCCTCATCGTCACGGCCGTCCTGGCCCTGTTCTGGGCCCTCGTCATCGCCAATACCCTCATCGGGCAGTTGGATGCGGGGGTGACGTATCTCGATCTGGGCGCTGTATTCGTGCTGGGTGGTATCGCCGGCGCGGCGCTGGGCGTGGCGTTGTACCGAAAGCTGAAGCAGGCGAAGGTGATTGCATGAGAAATGGTTGAGATTAGCATATTTCATACGTAAGTGGGTCATCCCCGCGCAGGCGGGGAACCAGGAAAATGCCAGTCTGATGGCTGGGTCCCCGCCTTCGCGGGGATGACTTGCTCCTTATGCAACATGCAAATCTCGAAGGTTTCTGACGGATAAGGCCGAATTTGCATCAATTATTAATCGCGGCGTCGAAACGGGCCGGGATCCTCGTGTCGTCCGACCGGGTATGTCCGGATCCCTTATACGTCTACACCCGTTGCGAGGCCTGTGCGCCTCGTCTCATCCGCCATGATCAAGATTACGCTGCCTGATGGATCGGTCCTGGAAATGGACGCCGGCGTGACCGGCCAGGCGATTGCCGAGGGCATTTCGGATGGCCTGGCGCGGATGGCGCTGGCGATCAACGTGAACGGCGAGGTATGGGACCTCGGCCGGCCCATCGACCGCGATGCCCGGGTGCAGATCCTCACGTGGCGCGATGCGGAAGGGCGGATGGCCTACTGGCACTCGTCGGCCCACCTCCTGGCCGAGGCGCTCGAAGCGTTGTATCCGGGGGTGCAGTTTGGCATCGGGCCAGCGATCGAGAACGGGTTTTATTACGACATCGACCTTGGGGACCGCAAGCTCGGCCCCGACGACCTCGCGGCCATCGAGGCGAAGATGACCGAGCTTTCGAAGCGCGACGTGCCCTTCCGCCGGCGCGCGGTGTCGAAGCAAGAGGCCGTCGACTACTTCACAAAAAAGGGCGACGGCTACAAGCTGGAGCTCATTGCCGATCTGGAAGACGGCGCCATCACGTTTTACGAGCAGGGCGGGTTTGTCGATCTGTGCCGTGGCCCGCACGTGCCGTCGACGGGGCTCATCAAAAACCCGAAGCTGCTCAACATCGCCGGCGCCTACTGGCGCGGGGACGAAAAGCGGCCGCAGCTTACCCGCATCTACGGCATCACCTTCCCGAAGAAGAAGGAGCTGGACGAGTACATCGAGCGTATCGAACTCGCGAAGCAGCGCGACCACCGCAAGCTGGGAAAGGAGCTGGAGTTGTTTACCTTCAGCGCCAAGGTGGGTCCGGGCCTGCCCATGTGGCTGCCCAAAGGCGCCGTGCTGCGCGAGAACCTGGCTGATTTCTTGAAGCGCGAGCAGGTGAAGCGCGGGTATCAGCCGGTGGTGACACCGCATATCGGCCGGCTCGAGTTGTACCAGACCAGTGGGCACTACCCCTATTATAAGGACAGCCAGTTCCCGCCCATGTTCGAGGATGCGGAGCAGCAGGAGGGGTATCTCCTCAAGCCCATGAACTGCCCGCACCATACCCAGATCTACGCGAGCAAGATGCACTCGTACCGGGATTTGCCGGTGCGGTACGCCGAGTTCGGCACCGTGTACCGCTACGAACAGTCCGGCGAACTGGGCGGCCTGACCCGCGTGCGCGGGTTTACGCAGGACGACGCGCACATCTTCTGCACCGACGACCAGGTGAAGGCAGAGTTCAAGAGCGTGATCGATCTGACGCTGACCGTATTGTCTGCCCTCGAGTTTACAGACTTCAAGGCCCAGATCTCTCTGCGCGATCCGGCGAACAAGGATAAATACGTCGGTGAAGATAGCCAGTGGGAGCGGGCCGAGCAAGCGATTCGGGAGGCGGCGGTCGAGATGAACCTGAACGCATTCGAGGCCGAAGGCGAGGCCGCTTTTTATGGACCGAAGCTCGATTTCATGGTGAAGGATGCGCTCGGCCGGGAGTGGCAGCTGGGCACGGTGCAGCTGGACTACAACCTGCCGCAGCGGTTCGATCTCACCTACATCGGTGAGGATAACGAAAAACACCGTCCGGTCATGATCCACCGCGCGCCGTTTGGCTCGATGGAGCGGTTCATCGGCGTGTTGATCGAACATTGCGGGGGCAATTTCCCGACCTGGCTGGCGCCGGTACAGGTGGCGGTGCTGCCGATCAGCCTCGACATGAACGCATACGCAACAGCCGTCCATAACCGATTGATCGAGGCCGGCTTCCGGTCGGAACTCGATCTGCGGAACGAGAAGATTGGCTATAAAATCCGCGGCGCCGAAGTACAGAAGGTGCCGTTCATGCTGGTCCTGGGCCGCAAGGAGGCCGAGGAGGGTACCGTCGCCGTGCGGCAGCACCGTGTGGGCGCGCAGGAATCGATGACGCTGGATGGATTCCTGGCTCATCTGAAACGCGAGGCCACTTCAGGGATTCGCCAGGCTTGACGGCTCGGACGAAACCTCGGACGGGCCCGCGCGTGAGATCTTCCTATTATTCGGGGGACGCCCCGTCGACGTGAGGTCCCGTGAGGACCGTCGCGCAACGCCTTTTTTAGCGAATCGAACCGCAGAATGAGTCTGAAAAAAACACCTCAAGCACCATCTAACAGAACTCGCATCAATAACGAGATTCGCGCCGCGAAAGTCCGCGTAGTCGATCCTAATGGCAAGCACGGCGTGTATTCGCTCGAAGAAGCGCTGGCTCTCGCGGAGAATTACGGAGTCGACCTGGTGGAAATCGCGCCCGAAGCCGATCCGCCCGTGTGTAAGGTGGTCGACTACGGCAAGTATATTTACGAGCAGCAGAAGAAGGAGAAGGAGGCGCGTAAGAAGTCCCACGCGGTGGTCCTCAAGGAGATTCGTTTCCGTCCGCAGACGGACACGCACGACTTTGATTTCAAGGCCAAACACGCCCGCCAGTTTCTGGAAGAGGGGAACATGGTGAAGGCCTGGGTGCAGTTCCGGGGCCGCGACATCCTGTACAAGGAGCATGGCGATCAGTTGCTCAAGCGGTTCATCGAGGAGTTGAAGGACGTCGGTAAGGTCGATCAGCCCCCGCGTATGGAGGGCCGGCGTATGACGATCATCATGGCGCCGACCAAGAAAAAAGCCTGATCAGTGCAAATTGCAAGGTTAATACTTCGGACACTTTTTGTAGCTCGACCGTTCCTGACGATCAGGCCCCTCCTCGATCCGAGGAGGGGCAAATCCCGTCGGCGCGTAGCGGTGACGGGATGGGGAGGAGCAAATGGATGC
>Ga0163144_10001673_pt1 | contig 52047 bp, 64 predicted proteins | sample OliLak19BULKMAT1_FD_123175 | JGI IMG/M metagenome (GOLD analysis project Ga0163144, IMG submission 123175) | Freshwater microbial mat bacterial communities from Lake Vanda, McMurdo Dry Valleys, Antarctica - Oligotrophic Lake LV.19.BULKMAT1 | ecosystem: Environmental > Aquatic > Freshwater >... | reverse complement strand
TACTCAAGTAAAAATTGATGGTGTTGAACATGAGTTTTCAACAATAGCAGGAATCAAAGAGGACGTTGTTACAATTCTTCTTAATCTTAAACGTGTTCGCCTCGGAATGCATGGAGAAGGACCGCTCACTGTTACACTAAAAGCAAATGGATCAAAAGTCATTACTGCCGCAGATCTTACTGTTCCATCACAAATTACAGTTTTAAACCCTGATCAAAAAATCTGTGAGATAACTGACAAAGCAGCGAAACTTAATATGGATATTACGGTAGAACATGGGCTTGGATATGTTGCACGTGAAGTCCACCAAAAAGATAAAGTAGATATCGGTACAATTGCACTCGATGCAGTATTTACTCCAATTCGTCGTGTTAATTATGAAGTAGAAAATATGCGTGTCGGTGATCGAACAGATTACAACCGTCTTCGAATTTTCCTTGAAACAGACGGTACCCTCACTCCTCGTGAAGCACTCGAAAGTTCTATCGAGATTATGATCCACCAACTGAAAGCAGTTATTGGATTCCAAGAAAATACTTCTGAATCACGCGAAGTTCCTACTGAAGAAATGAGTGAGCCAAAAGGCTTGCCTTCAGCAGATATTGACGCCGATGTTCTAAAGACGCGTATTGAAACGCTTGATCTCTCAGCTCGAACACTTGCTGCACTTGAAGGTGCAAACATTCGAACGGTTGGAGGACTTGTCCGAAAGAAAAAAGATGATATTCTAGCGCTCGATGGCATTGGACCAAAAGGTCTTGATGAAATTGAAACAATGCTTACTTCAATGGGCACAACCCTTAAGGAGTAATAAGATACGTACTGAATTATGCAAAAACGCAACAAAAACAGAACATTTGGAAGAAGCCGCAGTCAGCGTACCGCTTTGATGCGTGGTCTTGCTATTTCACTCATTGAACATGGAAAAATTAAAACGACAGAAGCAAAAGCAAAAGAACTCCGTCCTTTTGTTGAAAAACTTATAACTCGAGGAAAGAGTGATACAGTTTCATCTCGACGACTTGCAGCATCAACCCTTGGTGAACCTGAGAATTTGATAGTGCAAAAGCTCTTCAGTGAAATTGCAAAAAAATATGCAGACCGAGTCGGAGGATACACACGTATTATCAAAATTGGTGAAGTAACACATGGTCGACGAGACGCTTTCATTGAACTTGTATAACTATAATTATGGAAAAGAAAGAATACATCATTAATGCAGAAGGAAAGCGACTCGGTCGTGTGGCTACAGAAGCAGCGGCTGTCCTCCTTGGTAAAAACTCTGTCACGTTCGTAAAAAATACACCAGCGGACGTTGTGGTAACAATACAAAACGCAAGTAAGCTTGATATCAGCGATCGTCGAGGGAAGGATGAATTCCAAACCTATTCTGGACATCCAGGAGGTCGTAAGGTTGAAACACTTGATCACCTTGCGAATCGAAGGGGATACGGTGAAGTCGTGCGCCGCGTAGTAAGTGGAATGATTCCGAAGAACAAGCTTCATACACCACGAATGAAGAATCTTGTAGTAACCGAGTAGTGAATTTTATATATGGCAACTAAACAATATATCGAAGCAGTAGGACGACGTAAGACCGCTTCGGCGCGTGTGCGTTTAACTCCTGCGAAAGAACAAAAAATTGTTGTGAACGAACGCGATTTTGAAGAATACTTTAAAGGAGCAATGCAACGAAAAAGCGTACTCATGGTCCTCGAAACAAAGGATGCCGGCATTGAGACCTACGAGGTTTCAGTAAAAGTATTTGGTGGTGGTCTCTCATCACAGGCAGATGCAATCAAACTCGGAATTGCACGTGCACTTGTTAAGGAAAAAGCTGATCGTCGCACAGTACTCAAGAAAGCTGGATTCTTGAAGCGTGATGCACGAGCGGTTGAACGAAAGAAATTTGGTCTTCTCAAGGCACGACGCGCACCACAGTGGTCGAAGCGCTAGAAAAAGAGCCCTACTGCAGGGCTCTTTTTTTAATTCGCAAAAACCCGAGTCATGCTGGAAAACGAGGTTACAGTACTTAGTAATTTTTTACTGTTTCTCGAACACAGAATATTACTTTCTACACAAGCAAAGAAAAACCCGCGCGAGCGCGGGTTTTTGAGTTGGTTTGTAGTAAGTCATGTGGTGACCTCTTGACTGCGAGAAGGCATTCCACGGCGCGGTCGTCTCTCGAGAACCTCTGTATGTTGCCATGCATGTTTATCGTACTCGGACATCAGTGTATTGAGCTTGGTCTCCCTTTTTACCTTAAGGAGCTTCAGTGTCAGCTCGTATTTTGCAAATGTGGAAAACATTCGCTTTACTTCTCGTTCTTGAAGAATAACAATCCATTTGCCATCCTCAACAATCATGGCATTCGGATTTTTAATTCTTCCTTCTTGAAGCCTTTGAAGTGCCCCGTAGAGAGTCCAATGTTGCGCCTCTTTTATGAAACCGCACAAGGTGAAGACCCATCGAAGAGGACTGGGAGTAACTCGAGGAGTAAGCTCCACAAATTGAGTACCAGTAGCATTCGCGAGGATTACGCTCACAAAAGAGGATGAATCTCCTATTTTCTGTTTGCCGATTTTGCATTCAAGGTGGCTGCAGTCGGCGTTTTGTCGAGAAACATCATCAATTGATGATTCGCAGTCTTGTAAGACTGCTTTAAGCCAAGGGAGTTCCCGGTAATACGACCGAAGTCGTTTAATGGTGCCGCTGTTCATCTCTGAACCTTTCATGTAAAACAACCATAACGTACACCCAAACGGATGTTCGTTGGGTGCTCACACATCTGCTTACAACATTACCACTTATTTGTAATTTGTCAAAATTGTGTGTTTTGACAACATAAAAAAGCATCTGTATAATGCTCCGACTATGGTAGATAAAAAAGCATCATCAGAAGACGATATTGTGCTCGAAGATGAGCTTGATGAAGCCTCTCCACACGATATTGAACTTGAAGAAGACGAAATGCTTAAAGAGGAGAAGATGGGGACTCTCAGAGTAAAATTAAAAGCATGCGAAGCAGAAAAAATGCTTGCACTCGAGGAGAAGGAAAGAGTCCGAGCAGACTTTCTCAATAGCAAACGGAGAATTGAAGAACAGTTTGCAATTGATAAAGAACGTATCATTGAAAAAACGCTTATTAATTTTCTTCCTCTTCTCGACACGTTCGACTCAGCTCTTACTCAGAAAGAAGAAAGCGCACAAGGAGAATGGAAGAAAGGTATTGAAGCAATGCAATCACTTTTCCAGGGTATTTTAAAGTCTTATGACATTGAAGAAATAGAAACTGACGGAAAGCAATTCAATCCCTATGAACACGAAGCCGTCGGAAATATTCCCACAGACAAACTCGAACATATAGACATCATTTTGCAGGTGCTCCAGAAAGGATACAAAAGAAAAGATACGATTTTACGACCAGCAAAAGTACTCATTGGCGCATAGGCATTGACACCATTAATTAAATAATTACATACAACATGGCAAAAATTCTTGGTATTGATCTCGGAACAACAAACTCAGCAATCGCTATTATTGAAGGTGGTGAACCCGTTATAATTGAAAATAGTGAAGGTAATCGCACGACTCCCTCTATTGTTGCTATTTCAAAGACAGGGGAACGACTTGTCGGACAAATTGCAAAACGACAAGGAGTAACGAACCCACGAAATACTGTATACGGTATCAAGCGCTTTATGGGGCACAGTTTTGACGAAGAAGCAGTACAGAGTGATACATCGATGGTTCCTTATGAAGTAAAAAAAGGAAGCGATGGCGGAGTAATGGTGCATATGGGTGAAAAGGATCATCGACCTGAGGAAGTTTCAGCGATGATTCTCGCAAAACTCAAAGCAGATGCGGAAGCAAAACTCGGTGAAAAAATTACTGAAGCCGTTATCACTGTGCCTGCATACTTTAATGATGCACAACGTAAGGCGACGCAGGACGCAGGAAAAATTGCAGGACTCGATGTGAAGCGCATCATTAATGAACCGACAGCAGCAGCACTCGCGTATGGATTCAATAAAAAGAAAGAGGAAACAATCGTCGTCTTCGACTTTGGAGGAGGAACGTTTGATGTCACAGTTTTGGAAGTGGGCGATGATGTTGTTGAGGTTCAATCAACTGACGGAGATGCCCATATGGGTGGCCGAGATATCGACCAAAAAATCGTACGGTTCCTCATCGACGAATTTAAAAAATCTGAAGGAATTGATATAGGAAAAGACCCGCTTGCACTCCAACGACTCGATGAGGCAGCTGAAAAGGCAAAGCACGAACTTTCTTCAACTGGTGAAAGTGAGATTAACATCCCGTTCATCACCTCTGACGCGAATGGCCCGAAGCACCTTCTCATAAAGCTCTCACGATCGAAACTTGAAGAGCTTGCAATGGAACATGTTGATCGTTCAATTGAAATTACAAAACGTGCGCTCGAAGCCGCGTCACTCAAGACTTCTGATATCGATGAAATCATTCTCGTGGGAGGTCAGACTCGCATGCCTATTATTGTCGAACGAGTAAAGCAACTCTTCGGAAAAGAACCGAATAAATCTATTAATCCAGATGAAGTGGTAGCGCTCGGTGCTGCTATCCAAGCCGGAATACTTCAAGGAGATGTCCGTGATATTACGCTTGTCGATGTTATTCCACTCTCACTCGGTATTGAAACAATGGGTGGTGTTGCAACGAAAATCATAGAAAAGAATACGCACATCCCGACAAAGCGAGAGCAAATTTTCTCAACAGCCGCAGACAATCAAACATCGGTGGAGATTCACATAACTCAGGGTGAACGTCCTATGGCTGCTGATAATAAGTCTCTCGGACGATTCATTCTTGATGGAATTCCTCCTGCACCACGCGGTATGCCGCAAGTAGAAGTTGCATTTGATATTGACTCAAACGGTGTACTTAAAGTAACTGCGAAAGATAAGTCAACAAATAAAGAACAATCGATTCGCATTGAAGCAAACTCTGGTCTTACTCCTGAAGACATTGAGCGAATGAAACGAGATGCTGAAATGCATGCGTCCGAAGATGCACGGAAGAAAGAACTTATCGAAGTGCGTAATCTCGCAGACCAAATGGTATACACAGCAGAAAAATCTCTCACGGATCACAAAGATGCAATAACACCAGGATTAAAAACTGCTGTCGAAGAAAAAATAACTGCGCTTAAATCTGCGAAAGAAGGCGACGATTTGGCATCAATTAAATCTGCAACAGAGGCGCTCAGCACCGAGATGCAAAAGATTGGGGAAGCGATGCAAAAAAAAGAAACTCCGGCTGACAGTACCGAAAATACACCTGAAAAACCTGAAGAAAATATCAAAGATGCCGAAATTGACGACGAGGGCAAGAACGTATAAGCTCAGTCTATCTGAACTCACCAGGCCATTATTAGCCCACACTTTTCGCAATTATGAAAGACTACTACGAAACACTTGGGGTTCAAAAAGGAGCCACAAAAGACGAGATAAAGAAGGCTTTTCGTACACTTGCGAGCAAGTACCACCCTGACAAAAAAACGGGTGATGAAGCTAAATTTAAGGAAATTAGCGAAGCATACTCAACTTTAAGTGATGATAAGAAGCGGGCAGAATATGACACCTATGGTCATTCATATGCAGGTGGGCAAGGTGGACCACAGTGGGGAGGTGGTCCTGGGGGATTCCAAGGCGCGAATGGTCAAGGATTCGAGTTTGATCTCAATGATATTTTTGAGAGCTTTGGTGACATGTTTGGAGGTCAGACTCGCGGCGCAAGGCGTTCATCTCGAGGAAATGATATATCAGTCGATATTGAACTTTCATTCAAAGAAGCAGTTTTTGGTACTCAGCGTTCACTCAAACTCATGAAGAACGGTGCGTGTGTATCGTGTAAAGGGAGTGGCGCGCGAAGTGGAACTGAGATGACGACATGTGGTACGTGTAACGGAAACGGACGCATTCGTGAGACCCGTCAAAGCGTTCTTGGTCAATTCGCGACTGTCCGTGAATGTACCCAATGTCGAGGCACTGGTAAAGTACCAAAGGAGAAATGCCCTGACTGCGCTGGGTTCGGTGTACGACGAATTGAAGATATTGTTGATATCAAAATTCCTGCAGGTATTGAACACGGTGAAATGATCCGTATGACTGGACGTGGGGAAGCAATACAAGGAGGTGTGTCGGGAGATCTTTATGTAAAGATTCATGTACAAAGTCATCAAAGTATAAAACGTGACGGTGACACCCTCACTATGAGTGTTCGTATCAAGTTAAGTGATGCACTTCTTGGGAGCGACTACACAGTGCAAACACTTGATGGTGATGTAAAAATCAAAATCCCGGAAGGAGTAAAACACGGTGAAATGCTTCGTATTAAAAACAAAGGCGTACCGAGCGACGGAGCAGGCACACCACGCGGCGATTTTATTGTGAAAATACACATCGACCTCCCGCAGAAACTATCGAAGAATGCAAAGAAGCTTATTGAAGAACTTCGAAAGGAAGGCATATAGCGTTAAAAAACCTTTCACTGCTGAAAGGTTTTTAGGTATATGAGCCGGAGTCGTGTCTCGACTATTTCTTATGTCGAGATAGACGAGGCGGGACAGCAGGTCATTATGAGCAATGCGAATTACGAACCTGCGTTCAGCGTTAAGAAAACTGTCCCTTCGGACAGTTTTCTAACTAAATAAGTCGGAGTTATGTTTTTGCATTACACACGCAAAAACAAACGAGGCGGGACAGCAGGTCGTTATGAACAAAGCAAATTACGAACCTGCGTTCAAGACTGTCTCTCATACACATTTGGTTATGTTACGTACGTATTGTTACAGGATATAATAGTTCTTAATGGATACCCAATCGCTCGTCACAATATTTCACGAATCGCTCTATCTTATTTTAGTGTTTTCGATTTTTCTTTCGATAGCACTTATGAAAGGGAAGTACGCAATTATTAATATTATTCTTGCGCTCTATCTTGCACTTCTCATTTCACTCAAATTCCCGTATTACAACTTTTTTCTTAATGCCGGAAGTGCTTCAAGCGACGCTGTGGTAAAGATTTTTATATTCGTTATCTTTACAATTTTTGGAATTATCTTATTTCGAAAACATATACCTGGGGATGATTATGAAAGTGCCTTTCAGCACTTTGGTAAAAAATTACTTCTTGCAACTATGGCGACAGTCCTTGTTATGGCCTACAGCTACCAAGCCTTACCTGTGACCGAGCTCATCACCCCCGGTTCGCCAATACAATCATTCTTTGGTCCCGAACAAAACTTCTTCTGGTGGCTCATTCTCCCACTCGTTGTATTGCTTTTTGTAGTTTAGACACTGTTGTCACTGGAAAAAACATCTCATTTCCTTAAAGTTTTGTTGTGCTCTCTTTTGCAAGTTTGTCTTTAAGTTGCTGAATCTCTTCTTTGAGTTCAATCATTTTAATCTCGCGACCGACCATGAGTTTATTCATACGTTCTAACTCAGCTGATTGCACTTTTATATCACTGTGAATTATTTCCTCATGTTTCTTGATTTCGTTCTCCTTTTTCTGTAGCAATGCAAGTTCTGAGATGAAATGTTAAATTTGTTTCGCGAGGATAGCAATTTCATCATTATCTCCTTTAATACTTATGTGTGCATTATCTAGATTAGAGACTGAAATTGTCTCAACTTCTTTTGTGAGCTGTGAAAAACGTTTAAACAAAACTCGGTCAAAAAGAATAATAATGAGAAGTCCGAAAAGAATAATTGCTACACTTGATGCAAAGAAAAAGAAAGACACAACAGAAATTCCTTGTTTATGTATATCTCGTGGTGTTGTTACCTTTACAATTCCTATAGGTGTACCCGCTAAGTCATTTAGCATGAAATAACCAGCAATCAATTCATCAGTAAGAGGAAGAAGGTAGTGTGCATCATGTGTTCGTGAAAATTCATTTTTCGCTTGTCTGACATCATCGGGAAGTTCTACATCATCAATGAGGAAAAATTCAACGGACAATTGTGTAAGTTCTCTAAAATTGTCTAAGAGTGAAGCGTCTAAAAATCGCCCAAAAATTTGGGTACCCTGTGATGGTCCCGTACCGTCTGAGTGTAGTATTGGGAGTCCTTCAATAAAAAATATTTTATTTTCTAGTAACGCAACCCCACTAATTTTCCTGTTTGGGTCGTTTTTTACGAAAAGGTTATCGTTGCTTATTATTCCTTCCATTAATTTCATTGAAGGGATTTCATTTTTTTCAATCGGGTCAAGCCATTTTGAATGCACAACCTCATCATGAGCATTAATATATGCCAAAACATCTAACTCAAGGTTTACCAGAGTAAGGTCTTGCAGGTTAATTTCCTTGAATTCAGGATTATTATTTTGAACAAAAATATATGAATCATCCCACGATGCCCAATCACGGAGTTTAATGTTTATCGTAGTATTGTAGTTGCTAATGACACTATGAACGCGTATGAGATTTGTCTGCATCTGATCGTTTTCAATTTTTTGATAGCTTTGTTCAAAAACATACTGTGACACACCATAGAGCGTGATCATGAGTAAAACAACACAGATCACGATTACGAAAATTATTTTACGTCGTATCATGAAAGTATTATGAGAAACATATGTATTGTATGTATCTAAGTATATATGTGATGTCCATTAAACAAAAACGAGTTATGAATAACGAATGTTCGGCACTCAACAATTCTTTGATGTATACATGTTTTCGGTTTTTTTGTTTAAAGTGCTATTTTTAAGTACTATCTGTCTGTGAACAAAATGCTAAAATGTACTGATTCGAAACAAGTTGCAAATCGTACTGCACCGCTTGCGTTTCGCCACTCAGCAGTGGCAATGTCTTGTCAGACAAACTGTCGACATTCCTCAGTAACTGAACACAACATGCGGGGTGGTGACACATACCACCTCTCATTTTATTTTTATGAATTGGTTTTCATACCAGCAAAAAAACACTTGATCTCCAACCTCACTCCTTGCTTATTAAGGCTGTTGAATATGCTGAAAAGGGTAGAGCGCTTGATTTTGGAGCAGGAGGACTTCGAGATACACGATATCTTCTAAGTAAAGGCTTTGAAGTAACAGCTCTAGATGCACATATTGTTAAAAAAATTGAAAACGTGAACCATGAAATATGTTCATTTGAAGAATTTAATTACCCGATTAGAGAATATACTTTAATCAATGGGCAGTTTGCTTTTCCGTTTATTGCAAAAGACAAATTTGATGATGTCTGGGAGAGACTCATACAATCTCTTAGAGTAGATGGGATACTTTCAGGGAACTTTTTTGGCTTAAATAATGCATGGGCGCAACACACAAATGCAAACATATTATTTCACAAGCAAGATCAGATTGAAACTCTATTGCAGCGATTTACCATACTGTCTTTAGTGGAAAAAGAATACGAACGACCAACCGCAATGGACGAGACAAAGCATTGGCATGTATTTGAGATTATTGCTAAAAAAGAATTAGATTTTTAAGAGTTTAAAACTCATGATTTTGAAAAGTAGATTTCTTGAATATGCTTAATACTTATATGCGTTTATAAGGGGTGTATGTGCATTATTTAAACTATATTACTGCAACAAAGCTCCATCTTAGTATAAAATGCAATGATAGACTTGAGGCTCCTAGACATTCTGCAAGTTTTTATTGCATATTGACTTTTTATATTATTCTGACATAATTGTTTAGTAGTCGTTTGACTGCGTTTTAAGCATGGAGGAAGTCAGATTGGAAATTTCTTCACTTGTTGACCTTCTGGGTTATCTACCCGGAACCGCTACAGAGTTCTTTGGCATTGTTTCGATGTTTTTTTTCCTTGCGGGATTTTATCTCTATGGGAAGCATATACTTGGTGGAAGAATAAAACCAAATATCCCGACATGGGCGATGTGGTGCTTCGGCGAGATAGTTGACCTCATCACCTATGATTCAATCACGGGAAGTCATTGGACAACAAACGCAGGTCCGTTTGCATGCATGGTGGGGGTATTTATCATCTCCGCACTCATCGTCGTTCAACACATCAGACTTGCACAACAGAGGGCACATATCACGTATCAACCTGTCATGAAGTCGGACTGGTTGTTCTTTCTCCCCGACGTGAGTGCATTCTTCCTTTGGCTCTTCGGAAAAGGAACTATTGGCAACTTCATCTCGGTAGGAACAACGATTGTTCAGTACATACCCATGTACCGAGGAGCGTACCGTGATCCTACGGTGGAGCATGTCCAACCATGGATATGGTGGAGCATCGGATACGCATGTGTGTTCGGTGCAGTAATGACTGGACCGGGGGCAGGTAATTGGGAACTTTATTTCCTTCCTCTCTACTATTTCAGTATTGATGCCGTAATGGTGTGGCTCTGCCTTCGGACAGTGCCACCTCAAGCAGGCAGTGTGCATGATTCTAAATAGACACAAACACAGGTCTAGCAAGCAGCTCTCTCTGGGGGGCTGCTTTTTTATATGATATGCTTCACCATGATCATAATAATGTAATAATGGCTTCAGATATTCTCGTATGGGCGAAAAATTAATCTCTTCTCAGAAATGGCACGGTCCGATTATTTTTATTGGCTTTGGGTCTATTGGAAAAGGGACATTGCCACTTGTTCTTCGACATATTGAATGTGACCCGCAACAGATTATTATTATTGATCCGAGTGACCTAAATAAACATGTGGCTGACAGCTATGGTGTTCGATTTCTTCAAAAAAAACTCACGCGGGAAAACTACGTAGAGATCCTAAAGCCATTCATAGCATCAGACATGGGCCAAGCACTCATCTTAAATGCATCAGTCAATGTAAGTTCAAAAGATATCATCGAACTTGCTCTTCAGACGAACTCACTTTACGTTGATACTACAATTGATCCGTGGGATGGCGAGTATTTTAACAAGAATATTTCCATGGAGGAAAACTCTAATTATGCTCTTCGTGAATCACTCCTTGAGCTTCGCAAAACATATCCGACAGGTTCAACTGCAGTATCGTGCTGCGGTGCTAATCCTGGCATGGTGTCCTGGCTTGTGAAGCAAGCACTCATCAACCTTGCCAATGATATTGGTTTAAAATACGAAAAACCAACTACTCGTGAAGAATGGGCGTATCTCATGCAGACACTCAGTGTAAAGGGGGTTCATATCGCTGAGCATGATACTCAAGTGGCCAACATTACTCGTCATGAAGGGTGCTTTATGAATACATGGTCGGCAGAAGGATGTCTCGCTGAAAGTATTCAACCCGCTGAACTAGGGTGGGGAACTCATGAAAAGACACTACCCTCTGGTGCAAAGGAGCACGATTATGGTTGCAAGGCAGCTATCTACATTGAAACTCCAGCAGCAGGGGTGCATATTCAAACTTGGACACCGAGTGATGGTCATCATCATGGATTCCTTATAACGCACAACGAAGCGATTTCAATTTCTGACTATTTTACTGTTCGTGATGATGGCACGGTGAAATATAGACCAACATGTCACTACGCTTACAGACCCAGCAGTGTTGCTATAGCATCCCTAAATGAGTTTATCGATAATAACTACACTCCACAGAAAATGACACACGTCCTTGGTCCAGAGGAGATTGCGAGTGGCAGTGATGAACTCGGTGTCTTACTGTACGGTCACGCTAAAAATGCTTACTGGTATGGCTCACGACTCACTATTGAAGAAACCCGAGAACTGATCCCACATCAAAATGCAACGGGCCTCCAGGTTTCGTCAGCTGTACTTACTGGTGCGTTATGGGCCATTCGAAATCCAAACAAAGGCCTCGTTGAAGCTGAGGAAATGGATTTTGAAGAGTGTTTAGAATTCCAGAGATCATATCTTGGTAAATTAGAAGGGTACTATACTGACTGGAATCCATCACAAACATCATACAACAAAGATCTGAAGGACGAAGATCCTTGGCAATTCTCAAAAATACGCGTATAGCATGACAATCGTACCCGAAATTAAAGGTGTTATAGGTAGGGCATATCGGAAGGTGTATGCAGGAAATGCAAGCCTTGTAGGCAGAGGTCTTGAGCTCGGTATCTTCAGTCGAAGAAAGATCAAAAAAGGTGAGATTGTCTTCATAGCAAAAGGAAAGCTTTTTAAAGACACAATTGAAGATATAGATGATTCTATGGAACATCGCAATGCCATTGGCATTGACCCTGATACATGGCTTGAACCACAGCAAGACAATCCGTTACGTTACACAAATCATTCATGCGATCCCAATCTCGGAATAAAGGGTTCTGTTTCATTTGTCGCTCTAAGGAACATCAGGAAAGGAGAACACCTCACCGTTGACTACAGTATTACTGAATGTGATATACTCTGGAATTTTAAAATACAAACAGGATCAAATTGTATGTGTGGTTCAAAAAATTGCCGTAAAGTTATTCGCTCAATTCAATTTCTTCCAGAGAGGATCTATAGAAAATACTTGCCGTACATACCAAGAGCATTCCAGAAGGTTTATAAAATAACTCACAGTTGAGCATCCCCACTAGGTATAACTCGATAAGACCATCGTGTACTATACTTGTAATAAGCACAGACGTGCGAACACTGACTATGAGTAACAAGTATTCCGTTCTTATAAAGGTACTCTTCGGAGTATTGTTCATTGTATCAATTACTGCTTCATACTATAAGCATGTCATTCAAAGTGAATACGAGGTGCTCATGAATGACGATGGTTTGCCAACAATTGATGAAGAGTAGTACTTTGTTCTTATGACTATGATTGATCCAGCAATCTGTTCATGGGACACAAGCTCCCTATTTCTTATCTTCTCCGACAATGTTTTTGGTGACTTTATATACTATTCACATCTCTTTCCAGTAGTATGTGTACTTGTCTTTCTCTTTGTACTCCTTAGACAATCTGCCCGAGACCCGCTTGTTCGCATTCTTACGGTCATGGGGCTCTCCTTTACAGCATGGAGTTACTCGGACCTCGTACTCTGGGCCGACGCAAACCCAGATACCATAATGTTCTTTTGGTCGATACTTGCACCGTTGGAACTCCTCATATACGTAAGCTCACTGTATTTCATTCTTTACTACATCAACAAGCGCTTCCCGAATTGGAAGATGGATTTCTTGGTATTTCTGCTTTCAGTTCCAATACTCTTACTTTCTCACACCACTCTAAATCTAGAGGCATTTGATTACACAAACTGTTATCGTGAAGCTGTCGAAGGCTCACTTATCACCTATCTGTATGCACTTGAACTGCTCATAGTACTAGGTGCAACTGCATATACCCTTCGTGCGATCGTACAAACAGTAAATGTCACGAGAAGATCCGAGATCATTCTTGTTTCACTCGGTACTATTTTATTCCTCCTATCATTCTCATTTGGTAATATCATAGGTTCACTCGAAGTAGACTATGAACTTGGTCAATATGGTATGTTCGCGTTGCCACTTTTCGTAGGACTTCTTGCATTTATGAGTGCGCGATACCATACATTTAACATACGCGTCATTGGTGCTGAAATTCTTGTGACAGCGATAATCATTCTAATTGTATCACTTCTCTTTGTGCGGACACTTGAAAATGTTCGTGTAATTACGGTATTTACAGCCATCGTCACGACATTGCTTGGATACATGCTTATCAAAGGTGTTAAACGTGAGATTGCACAAAAAGAGCAAATTGAGCATCTTGCAGAAAGCCTCACTCTCGCGAATGAAAAACTAAAAGTACTCGATAAGATGAAGTCGGAGTTCGTCTCAATTGCGTCACACCAACTCAGAAGTCCGCTCACCTCTATTCGAGGATACGCATCTATGCTCGTTGAAGGTTCGTATGGAAAACTTACCCAAAAAGCACAGGAGGTCGCTGAACGTATCGCAGAGTCTTCAAAGTTTATGGCGCTTTCTGTCGAGGATTACCTGAATGTATCGCGTATTGAGGCGGGGAATATGAAGTACGAGATGAGTGACTTCAATCTCAAGGAAGCCGCTGAAAAGATTGTCGATGAACTTCGTGTCTCCGCCCTTAAGAAAGGACTCGTCTTGGTATTTCGTTCTGATTGTGACGGTAGTTGCTACACACACGCAGATATTGGAAAGACTCGCCAAGTCATTTCAAACATTATTGACAACTCTATGAAATACACACCGAAGGGAAGTATTACTGTTGTTGCTCACGATGATCCTAAGAAGAAAAAAATGTACCTTTCTGTACAGGATACAGGCGTTGGTATGAGTAAGGAAACACAAGATGAAGTGTTTGAGAAATTTGTACGCGCAAAGAATGCGAACAACGTGAACGTAACCGGTACAGGCCTTGGTCTCTTCGTCGCCAAGAAAATGCTTACCGACATGGGTGGTAGAGTCTGGGCTGAGTCAGAAGGCGAGGGGAAGGGTTCTACCTTCCATATTGAGCTTCCATTCATCCCCGGAAAACCATCTGCTCGCTAGATTTTGATTCGCCTAATCAATTGAATTCACCTCTATTGGAGTAATATGTTTTAGGGCAACAATTGTTTTTATTGCAATTTTGGTGGTATCAATTGGAATGATACTATTAAAATTGTGCGCGAGCTCGATTGTAGTTTTTGATACTTTTATAACGACACCATAGACAATTTCTTGTTTTTTTGACCTACAACACAAGTTACTTCTACAACATGTCTCTCAGCGAGGTTTTTAAGCATATTGTGTTACCTGCGTTATAAGCTGGATAGGGATATGATATCGTCGTGGTTGCTTCTCAGGATGATTTTTTACTTTTTTACCCTTTGCAAATAGAAGGGTCTCTGGATTGTCGATGACAATGACACCATTCCTGAATTCTACAAACACACCTTCCGTGTACATTTTTGTGGGTATTTTTGGTATTTTTCCATTTTGAAAGTAAACTATATCTTCCCAGTGTGCGCTAATGTATCTACCGGGCAAGAGTTTCTGTATCGTATTATTAATCTTTGGTTTCTTTCCCTCGAAAACAATCGCCTGTGTAGGAATGAGAAGACCTTCCTGTGGTAAAGCACCTTTATCCCGAAATGATATACCGAGTGCATTTTATTACGAACAATAAGCCTCCCGCGAGCAATGTAATTCTGGTCGGGCAAACTTCTTGGTTTTGTAAACGAATACGATGCGTCAATATATCGTATCGCAACTATTTCATCTTTTTTCATGATTGATTAACGGGGAGATGTACTCCCCGTTACTATCCTTATTTGCGTTTCCCCTTGGGGAAGAGATTGCCACTTCCCGAAGTTTTCTTGTTCGCCCAGCTCGGTGGTTTAGAGAAATGCTTCTTGTCACCACCACTCCTCACTCCAGAATCGTCACGAGCCTTGTGGTGCGATGAGGATACCTTCGACGTGGAGTCTCCAGTAAGACCTGAAGCTAACTTATTGAACCAGCCCATCAGAATCTCCTTAAAAGGGCAGAACAAAAGCGTTCAGTATTTAGGATACACCTGGTTTTTATCGTTGTCTACTATGTAAAAAAACGTTTTGTTGATGAATTGATCGAGTATACAATTACTATATGCATTATAGCGACAACATAAAATTGATTTTGGAAATGCTAAAAAATGAGGTAGACGGGGATGTTTCCTCTGCACTCCAAAAGATGTTACTAGACTACACAATGACATGGATGTATCAGAAAGGTAACGAACTTTTTCCTTCAAACTCTGTACAGCTTGAAACTGAACTTGACGAGGTATATGTTATTAAGAATAGGTCGTAATATCACAGAGAGTCCTAACGTTGTAATGATAGAGAGCTACCCCGACCCAGAATCACGTAAAATGTATCGAACAAACCAAGTTATTGTACTTGAGCTTAATGATGGAAAGATAAGAACTGGAAGGCATTATTGCGATCCAAAGCTTTCGTTTGCTGATTTAAAACAAGTGTAAATTGACTCTGTATTGGATAGAACTCCTTTAAAACTAATTATTGAGTAAATAACATAGGCTATACTGTATATATATGATTCAACATACATTTTTACGTTGGCTGCTTGTGGGCTATGCAGTTCTTTTTACAATTCTTGCATTTAATCCTGTTGACCGTGCTACGTGGTTTGCTGAAAATCTCACCGTTTGGATAATTGTTGGCATAATTCTTCTTCTCTATGCTCGAAATATTCGATTTTCAAACATGGCATATGTGCTCATGTTTTTCCTAATATATCTCCATACGATCGGAGGACACTGGACATTCGCACTTGTTCCATTTGATTTCGTAACGAATCTTTTTGATTTTGAACGAAACCATTTCGATCGTATTGCGCATTTCACTGTGGGCTTTTATGCGTTTGCGATAGCTGAACTGCTTTATACAAAGAAACTCATTACGAATCGTTTTCTCCTTTTTACCTACCCCGTATTCGCAATTGCGGCAATCGCAATGAGCTACGAACTCGTCGAGTGGATATATGCTGCCAAGGCGGCTCCGGAGGCTGGTTTGGCATATCTTGGAAGTCAGGGGGATATCTGGGATGCACAAAAAGATATGCTCGCGGACACTCTCGGTGCAATTTTTGCAACGTCACTCTTCCTCAGACGAAATAAATAACGCTCGCATTTTGCTTAGGCCCGGCTTAGGAATTCTCCCTAAGTCCGACCTCAAACACATCCCAGTTTGTCGAGGTCCGGCCTAGGCGTTCAGAGCATCGAATTAACACGCTTTCTGAATAGCTATTCTTTTGTTAATATTCTATCTATGAATAAAAAACGACTTCTCACTGGTCTACAACCATCTGGAACGATTCATATAGGAAATTATTTTGGAGCGCTTAAGCCATTTGTTGATACGTATTCGGAATATGAGAGCCATCTTATGATTGCTGATCTCCATGCACTCACAAGTGTACGAGATCCCCAAGTCTTACGACAAAATATTATTGATGTGGTAAAGGACTACATTGCTGCTGGAGTTGACCCAAAGGAAGCCATCGTATTTAAACAATCAGATGTGCCTGAACATACAGAACTTGCATGGATGTTCGAATGTCTCGTCACCGTTCCATTCCTTATGCAGGCACACGCCTATAAAGATAAAACTGCTAAAGGTATTGAAGCAAGCGCAGGACTTTTTAATTACCCGATGCTTATGGCGGCTGATATTTTGCTCTATGACACAGAAGTCGTGCCTGTAGGGGAAGACCAACGTCAGCATATCGAGTATGCGCGTGAAGCTGCAAACAAATTCAATCTCGCTTACGGAGAAACATTCACCGCACCCCAGGAGATGATTTTAAAGGCAGTTGGTATAGTCCCCGGAACTGACGGACAGAAGATGAGTAAAAGCTACAAAAACACTATCCCACTTTTTGCAACAAAAGATGAAATTTCAAAAGCAGTTATGAGCATTGTGACTGACTCGGGAAGCGATATCCCCGAGAACGTGTATGCGATTCATAAACTCCTTCGCTCTGAAGCAGAACTCGCTCCTATCTATGAGGAACACAAAGGGAAGTATAAAAACATAAAAGAGGCACTCATAGAAGACCTTGAAACATTCAGTGCACCCATGCGAGAGAAACGAGCGTCAATTACAGACAACGATGTAAAAGAAATTCTTAATGAAGGTAGCATACGCGCCCGCGAACGAGCATCTCTTAAGATGAAGGAAGTTCGAATGAAAACCGGAATAACAATCTAATTCTGTAATTTTATATGTATGTGCTGGGTATCAAAACTCCTATATTTGAGATCGGAGAGAAATTGCTTCCATTTCTCGCATCAAACATTCCCAAGCTTATAGAGAAAGACATAATTGTAGTAACCTCAAAAATAATCGCCCTCGCTGAGAAACGAGTTGCAACACATAATGATAAAGAGCGTTTTATACAGAAATGTTCTTTAAAAACTATTCAGACACCGTGGGCATATCTCACACTAACAACCGACGGATGGGGAATTAATGCAGGAATAGATGAATCAAATGCACAAAATGGCGTTGTACTTATGCCAATTAATCCGTTTGCAACCGCAGAAAAAATCCGTGCTGCATTAATGAAAAAATATAAACTTAAAAAACTGGGAATACTCATTACTGACACACGAAGCATACCTCTCCGTGCTGGAACAGTAGGAAGAACTGTTGGTATTGCTGGTTTTTTCCCTTTCAAAAGCTATATCGGCAAAGATGATCTATTTGGAAGAAAGAGTAGGGTAACAGTGAGCAACCAAGCGGACGCTCTCGCGGCAAGCGCAGTTTGTGTCATGGGAGAAGGAAATGAGCAAATACCTTTGGTACTCATTAGAAACGCGCCTGTTACTTTTACCTCAAAAACACTATCTTCTACACATCAAAAACTGTCACTCACACCGCAAGCTGACATTTTTAAATACGTTTTCAAAAGCGAGAATTTGTAACGAAGTACTCTTCCCAAGTGTTATTGTGTACATTATATACATACACGGCATCCATACGTTCGTCCCATGGATTGCAGTCTATTTTTTTAACTCTAAAATGAGCTCGTTCAGTGATACCAATACGAATCCACTCAGAATTAATTTTTGAGAGAAAACGATCATACCAACCTCCTCCTCGCCCTTTTCGAGAGCCAAATATATCAAACAATTGACCTGGAATAAGGATACATACCTTGTCATGATCAAATCTATTCATAATATGTTGTGCCACTGCATCCGGATTAGTCATCGGGTCCTGAGAAATTGTTATGTACTTGGATACAGAATGAAATGATAGTGGTGCAGTAAAAGGATCAATCTCATCCTTAAGAGGAGTGTAAGTGATGAATGCAGTGCATGATTTAATTTTTTCTGTTGCAGTAGGCATTTTGCTTTATTTTGTATTTTTAATAATACAAAATAAAGCCGGAATAGTGAATTCCGGCTTTAGTCGACGTGGCAATACTAGTGATCAAGGCTCTTCAGTACCTTGAGATAGAGCTCCTCAACAACTTTTTCCTGATGCATCCCAGATTTCGCGTAATGGTCAAGGCCAGGAGCAGCATTAATCTCAAGAACCCAATACACGCCTGGCGCGCGAACAATATCATCAGCCACCATAAGATCAACCCCACAAAGCCTGAGCCCCATCTCCCGCGTCAGATTAATTGCAATTTCTGCAAACAAAGGGTGCACCTGTTTCGTCACATCAATAGAGTCACCTCCCGTTGAAAGATTTGCATTATCAAGAAGGAAAATTCGTTCTCCCTTCTTCGGAACCGAGAATAATGTCAGACTCTGGCGTTTAAGTTTTTCACTTATGCGCGAATCCTCAGTTTTGATTTGTGTATCACGTTTGGAATGCCTGAACTCTCGTTGCTTTCTTGCAAGGAGCGTCGAAACAGACGCGCTGCCGTCGCCGATTACGTTGAGTGGTACACGTTCGTATGCAGAAATAATTTCATCATCAAGCACAACGAGACGGTAGTCCTTTCCAACAACCGGTTTTTGTACAAGTGCAATCCGATCCTGCATGAAGATTGCACGCAATGCTCTATAAAAAGACCGTTTTGTATGCACTATTGCAACCCCAGAACCTTGACTTCCACTATTCGGTTTCACCACAACGGGGAAGCCAAGTTGCGAAGCGTATCTGAATGCATCATCAATACACCGATGATTTATTCCCAATACTTCAGCCCACTTACTCGAGAAAAACGTTTTACTTCCCGGAACTGTCGGATACCCGAGTTGTCGCATAAAGTAATTGGCATAGTCTTTATCCTTTGCAATGTCAGCCGCACCAACTGGATTGAGGTCGAGCGTGTTGTACCGAAAGTACGATCTTTTGCCTGACTTAAACGTGATTTGCCCTGCAATACCCCACTCAGGCTCAAGCAAGATATGAGCTCCTATGCTGGGAGCTATTTTTTGCAATGTTTTACCAAGTATCAGTGATTCTTTCTTGCGCTTCATTTTGTTCATTATTTCCCCAAAAAGGAAAGAGTTAGTCCGAAGGCAACAGTACAATGTATATAAAAAAATGTCAAAAAAATTATTTGACCATTATCTTTAAGCCTTGTAGAATCAACATATACCAACGAGGCGGCTGACACCGCTGAGTTGAGAAGCGAATGCATGGAGCTTCGCAAGAGGTTGTCGATATTTCAAAATATCATACAACCTGAACTGCACTTGTACGGTAAGGGAACGAGCCCAGCCCTTCTTTTTTTAAAAAAAGGGCTGGGGAAGTAGGGTGGCACCGCGAAATTTCATGAATTTGAATCGCCCCTACAGATACCTTTATTCATTTATTGTATCTGTAGTGGCGATATTCGTTTCTCCAGTACACTATTTTTCATCATGCAACGCACACTCATAAACGCACTTTACGACCACATCGAGGAAACCGTTATTATTAAAGGTTGGGTTGATGTTGCTCGCAACCAAGGAAAAGTAGCCTTCTTTGATTTTCGTGATCGTTCCGGAAAAGTTCAAGGAGTTGTTTTTGGTAAACCTGAGCTCCTTGAAATCGCTCAAAAACTCAAACAAGAATGGGTAGTCACAATTACCGGTACTGTACACAAACGTCCCGAAAAAATGGTAAATGATAAGGTCCAAAATGGAGACATTGAACTGGAGATTACCGATATTACGATTCTTGCAGAAGCAGCACCGCTTCCATTTGATATGTCCGCAGACGGTTACAATCTCGATCTCAACACCGAACTTGATCATCGTGCACTCACACTTCGTCACCCACGCCTTCAAGCAATTTTCAAAGTACAAAGTGTCATTATTGACTCATTTAGAGAGTTCTTGAAGATCAACGATTTCTTCGAATTTCAAGCGCCAAGCATTACTCCAGCAACCGCAGAAGGCGGTGCTGAAGTATTCGAAGTAAATTACTTTGATAAAAAAGCCTATCTCACACAGTCACCTCAGCTCTATAAGCAAATCGTTATGACTGCCTTTGAGCGAGTGTTCTCGGTCAACAAAGTTTTCCGAGCAGAACCAAGTGCAACAACACGACATATTACTGAAATTGTGTCACTTGATGCAGAAATGGCATTTATTGATTCATGGGAGGATGTTCGCGACATGTCTGAAAAGACTGTGCGGTATATCCTTGCCGCGCTCGAAAAGAAATGTGCCGCCGAACTCGCTTTCCTTAACGCAACTCTTCCCGTCATGATTGAAAAAACACCAACACTTTCACTCACCGAAGCACAGGAAAAAATATTTAGTAAAACAGGACGGGATGTTCGTGGAGAAAAAGATCTTAACCCAGAAGATGAACGTGCACTCTGCGAAATTTTTAAAGAAGAAACAGGTTCTGACTTTGTCTATGTGTATGGTTACCCTACACGTCAAAAGCCTTTTTATGTGTTTCCAAACCCTGAAAACCCTGAATTCAATGAAGGTGTAGATCTTCTCTGCCGAGGTATTGAATGGCTTTCAGGCGGAAGACGAATTAATGATTACGAACAACTTCTTGATCATGTAAAAAAATGGAACATGGATCCGAGCGCAATAGCTATGTTTCTTGAGGCATTCAAATATGGAGTTCCTCCTGAAGGGGGATTCGCATTTGGTGCTGAACGTATGACTATGCAAATTCTTGGTTTGAAAAACATTCGTGAAGCAACGATGTTCCCGCGCGACATGAATAGAATTGATATGTTACTCACTAAGACAGAAGAAGATGCAGATTAAAACGACATCAAAGATACTCACACTTCTCTCGAAAGAGTATGTTCGCATAGTGTTCATAGAGAAGGGGAATGAGCGTTTTGTAGAACGAAATGGAATTACCGAACTTCATCTCATTGCTGGAAAACTTGAAAAAATAACACCCCGTACATTCCGAACTCTTGTAAGAGAGATTGTCATGAGCGCAAAGAAACATAAGATTGCAAAAATTGCACTCACCATTAATTTTGAAAATGTACCGAAACTTCACGAATTCGGAGCTGAATGGATGTGGCAAACGCTTGGAGAAAATATACATCTTGCACACTATGAATTCACTCGCTATAAAAGTAATCCTCAAAAAGTAGTTCTCGAAGAAATACTTATTACGGACATTACTGATAAAAAAATCCCAGCGTATATTACGTATGGTGAAACGATAGCACTCTTTGCAAATCACACCCGCGATATTGCAAACACACCAGGCGGTGATATGACACCTGCGCTACTCGGAGAATCCGCTAAACGAGTACTTAAAGGCACTAAGGCAACAGTAAAAGTTCTTGATGACACAGCTATTACAAAGCTCAAAATGGGGGGACTACTAGGTGTGGGGCAGGGCGCTCTCCATAAACCGCGATTTATTGTTATCGAATACAACGGTACAAAAAATGCAAAAAATAAAAAAAGACCGATTGTCTATGTGGGAAAAGGAATAACTTTTGATACCGGTGGACTTCAAGTAAAACCTGGCATGTCGATGTATGAAATGCATATGGACATGTCGGGAGGCGCAGCGGTGATCGGCGCAATTGGAGCCATTGCAAAACTAGGACTTCCGCAACATGTAATCGGTCTCATTCCTGCTGCGGAAAATGCTGTGTCTGATCGTGCCATGAGACCTGGCGATGTGCTCACTATGATGTCTGGCACAACAGTTGATATTCTCCATACAGATGCAGAAGGGCGACTCGTGCTTGCGGACGCACTCCATTACGCAAAACAATACAAACCTCGATGAGTGATAGATATCGCCACCCTCACGGGTGCCGCACTTGTCGCTCTTGGTCAACACGCACATATCATCATGACAAAAGATCGAACACTCGAAGACAAATTCCGAGACCTCGGTGAAGAAAGTGGTGATTATACTTTTCCACTTCCACTTTGGGACGAATATAAACAATACACAAAAGGTGTAAACGCAGACATCACCAATGTTCCTTCGGGTGATTCACGTTCAGGAGGATGTATTAATGGAGGCATGTTTCTCTCACATTTCACTAAAGGTCTTAAGTGGGTTCATATCGACATGGCAGCGCGCATGACTTCAGTCAATTCCGACAAACTTGCAAAAGGTGCAACAGGAGAACCAGTACGCTTACTTGTAAAAATTGCAGAAAAGCTTTAAAAATTTTGATTCCCTTTCTTTCAAGTAACAAAATAGTACGATTAATCGTACTATTTTGTTATACGTAACATGAAGCTGACATCATATATCCTGATGTTAGAATAGAAGGGTGAATTCCGAAGAATCAATCCCACTCACCGAAAAATTTGAAATTCAAACTGGTGTCTATACCGGCCCGTTAGATTTGCTTATTGATCTCATTGAAAAGCGAAAACTACTCGTGAACGATATTTCTCTTGCATCGGTGACTGATGACTATATGAAGTACGTCACAACTCAGAGTGCTCATTCACTTCGTGACTTTGCCGATTTTATAGTACTTGCAGCAACACTTCTTCTTCTTAAATCAAAATCCCTCCTTCCCATACTTGAACTGACGGATGAAGAAGAAGGGAGTGTAGAAGAACTTGAGTCACGACTTAAGTTCTATCAGATATTTCGAAACACAGGAAAAATTGTTGAATCTATTTTTGGGAAAAATATACTCCACGGCCGTCCCTATGTCGCCGACCGTACGCCGATGTTCCTGCCTGATAGATTTACCGCACTAGGACCACTCGAGCAGGCAATCTCGGCCGTCATTCAAAACCTACCAAAAAAAGTAGAGAAGCCAAAAGTGCAGGTACGAAAAATTGTATCACTCGAAGATATGATGCTGAATCTTCAGAATCGTATTGAAAAACAATTCACGTTTAAATTTAAAGATTTTGCGGGAACTGCTGCGGAGCGTTCCACTGTCATCGTTGGATTTCTTGCAGTACTTGAGATGGTAAAGCAGGGAATGATACTCGTTACCCAGTCCACTCGATTTACTGATATTGAAATTGAACGGAATGGATCTTCAGTACCAAAGTATCAATAAGTATTATTGATTAGCCACGAATTGAAATCCTGCGCTGTGCAATCTACGCATAATCAGCTGTATATCAGAGCACTGATTTAAGACATGTCAAATTATTCTTGTCCCAGACACATATATGAATAATGGCTCAATAGAGTGCTATAATCATCAGATGAGCCTTGATTCTCAAATAGAGGCAGTTTTATTTTATAAGACTGAACCGTGTGAAAAAAGTGAGCTTTCACTATTTTTACGTGTGTCTATTGAAGAGATTTTGAACGCAGTTGAAGTCCTCAAGAACAGACTGCAAAACGGTGGAACGCGTCTTGTGATTTCTGATACAAAAGTACAACTCGTTACTGCTCCCGAACATAGCGCACTCATCGAAGAAATTAAAAAAGAAGAACTGTCAGCGGACATCGGGAAAGCTGGCGCAGAAACACTTGCGATTATTCTCTATCGTGGTCCTCTCTCTCGAGCAGAAGTTGACCGCATACGCGGAGTAAACTCCACATTTATTATTCGCAATCTTTTGGTACGTGGTCTTGTAGAACGACGAGATCATCCTACTGACTCACGATCATTCCTGTATGCTGTTACTCCCGATCTTCTTGCACATTTGGGAGTAAGCACACGAGAAGAACTTCCTGATTTCAGTACGATCATGAATTCAATTGATGCATTTGAAAAAGATGATTTACCACAAACTGAGGTCTCAATGCCGCAATCATGAAAAAATCAACAGAAATAGTTACTGAATATCCGGAAATAGAGGAGCTTCAAAAAAATGAACTCGATGAGTCTTTTTCAGAACCAGCGCATATTCCTGTCATGAGACAGCTTGCAGTAGCAGTGGGATTACTTATCATCGTTTTCACCACTACCTATATTGGTACCATTGTGGCTATGGTGGATCAAAAAGAGCCTCCGGAAGATCTAATTGTAAGTGCTCGACTCACCGAAATTACAGAAACGGAGGATGCTTCAAATCCTTTTGCAACAGCGGAAATTACAGGACAATCAGGATTTGTGTGGGATGTTCAAGCGAGGAAAGTACTTTTTAGTAAAAATGCAGACGAGATACTTCCTCTTGCTTCTGTCACAAAGCTCATGACTGCGCTCGTTGCATACGAACTTCTTGAAGACAGTACTAAAGTTGATATTTCAATTGATGCCATTCGCACCGACGGTGACAGCGGGCTCCTCGATGGGGAATCATTCAGTCTCAAAAATTTAACTGACATAGTACTTGTTGCTTCTTCAAATGATGGAGCAGAAGCGCTTGGTATAGCTGCAGCAGAATCCGTAAAAACACATGCTCCTCCAAAGGAATTATTTGTGCACGCAATGAATTTACGCGCTGCGGAATTGGGCCTTACCAATACTCGCTTTAATAATGCGACTGGCTTAGATATCTCACAAAACAAAGCCGGTGCGTACAGTACTGCTCGTGACGTTGCAATTCTTATGGAATACATAATTTCAAATTATCCTGAAGTTACTGCTCTTACAAAAGTGGATAGTACGTACGTATACAATGAATCAGGTGCCTATCATGAAGTTGATAATACAAATCAAATCGTAAACAAAATTGATGGTCTGCTAGCCTCCAAAACAGGCTACACAGAACTTGCAGGAGGTAATCTCGTCGTTGCATTTAATGCCGGCCTCAACCGACCTATTATTGTCTCCGTTCTTGGATCCACATTTAACAAGCGTTTTGAAGACGTACTCCTCCTCTCTACCATGGCACGAAAATATATTGCAGCACAGCCAGAATAATTTTTATTATATGGAAACTGTCATACTGAAAGTACTCATTCCCACAGCTATAGCATTCTTTGTAGGAATGCTTATTACTCCGATTGTAACTCACTACCTTTATACGTATAAAGTATGGAAGGTAAAGTCAGGAAAAGGCGTGGGGTACGGAGGTGGTACGACACCATATTTTGATACACTTCACAAAGATACAGATACAAATACTCCACGCATGGGAGGTATCGTCATTTGGGGGAGTGTCTTTATCACTGTGTTTTGCATATGGCTCTTGCAGATACTTTCACCTGAAACTTTTTTTGGAGATTTAAATTTTTTAAGCCGTTCACAAACCTGGCTTCCGCTTGGAGCTCTTGCCATAGGTGCGCTCGTGGGATTCATTGACGATTACTTAGTGGTGCGGGGAACAGGCACTCACTTTGCAGGTGGCCTTCCACTTTCGCAGAGGCTCCTTGTTGTCGGTACAACAGCACTCTTTAGTGGGTGGTGGTTCTACGAAAAATTATCTGTACAGGAAGTTACCCTCATTGGGTATGGGCCAATTGATTTAGGAATTTTCTTTATACCTTTTTTTGTCCTTGTCGCCCTTTCCATCTATGCAAGTAGTGTCATTGACGGCATTGACGGACTTTCTGGTGGTACCTTCATGTTTATCTTCTCCGCATATGCAGGCATAGCCCTCTACCAAAATCAGATTGATCTTGCTGCATTTTGTACTACAGTCGTCGGAGGAATTTTAGCGTTTCTTTGGTTTAACGTGCCTCCTGCTCGTTTCTATATGACTGAAACTGGTATCATGGCACTTACAATGGCCCTTACCATTGTGGCCTTTATGACTGATACGCTTGGTGGAGGGGAGGGGATATCTGTACTTCCTATAATTGGGTTCCTTCTTGTAGCGACTGTCTTTTCAGATATTATTCAGGTTCTTTCCAAACGCTTTCGTAAGAAAAAAATATTTCTCATTGCACCTATACACCATCACTTTGAAGCCCTTGGATGGCCATCTTACAAAGTGACTATGCGATACTGGATTCTTGGTTTTGTAACCGCTGTCATTGGCGTATTACTCGCAATTGCATTTTAATATGAATACTTCATTTGATCGTACGCTCCTCATACTTGCGAGCATACTGGTCATTATGGGGTTTTTTATTTTTTCTTCGGCGTCACTCGGACTGCTTGCGCGGGAAGGAGCTCGTTTTTCAGGAGTGGCAATGAACCAATTGATTTTTGGTGTACTCGGAGGAGGCATCGCGCTCTTTATTACAAGCACCATTCATTACCGAATATGGCGTCAGTACGCTTTCTACATATTTATTGGCGCAGTCCTTCTTACCTTGCTTGTATTTGTTCCGGCTTTTAGTTTGGAGCATGGTGGTGCACGACGATGGGTGCAGTTCGGTTCTTTTTCATTTCAGCCATCAGAATTTCTCAAAGTTGCATTTATCATATATATGGCTACATGGCTTTCAGGAATGAAAAATATGATACAAAACTTTGTACATGGAACATTACCGTTTCTTGGTTTTTTGGGCGGAGTAGGAGTGCTCCTTCTTCTTCAGCCAGACACTGATACCTTTCTTATTATTGTGACAGCTTCCATTGCGATTTTTATTACTGCAGGCGGAAAGTTCCGTGATGTGGCGATTATGGTAATTGCGGGTGTGCTTCTTATTACGATTCTTGTTTTCACTCGACCGTATATTAAAGATCGCATTATGACATTTATCAATCCATCTCTTGACCCGCAAGGCGCGGGATATCAGATAAAACAATCACTTATCGCAGTAGGATCGGGAAGTGTTTTCGGTAGAGGATATGGACAGAGCATACAAAAATTTGAATATTTACCTGAACCAATCGGCGATTCAATATTTGCTGTGTATAGTGAAGAATTTGGATTTATTGGGTCAACACTTCTTGTACTCATTTTTACTTTTTTTACTTTCCGCTCTTTCCGAATTGCAACACGAGCACCCGATCTCTTTGGAATGCTTTTAGTCGTTGGTCTTGCAACACTTATAATTTCTCAAACTTTTTTGAATATTGGTGCAATGATTGGTCTCGCACCACTTTCAGGACTTCCGCTTCCTTTTATAAGTCACGGTGGTACGGCGCTTCTTGTTACACTGGCATCCGTGGGCATTATGCTTAATGTTTCTAAGTATCAAAAACCAATTCCAAAGTAACTCATGTTAAAATAAATAAATGGAGACAACAAAGCGAATAGTGCTCGTCGGTGGGGGATCAGGAGGACATTTTTATCCTCTCATGAGTATTGCTAAAAAACTTTACACCGGGTCAAATACTCCTCCAGAGCTCTACTACATTGGTCCTGATCAGTATGACGGAGATGCATTACGTTCTGTAGGCGCCACTTTTATATATTGCCCAGCAGGAAAGAAACGAAAGTATAGGTCACTTTTAAATATTCTTGATGCGTTGAAAACACTGTGGGGAATCCTTGTTGCGATTACTAAACTTTATACTCTCTACCCTGACGTCGTTGTAAGCAAAGGAAGCTATACGAGTGTTCCCGTCATTCTTGCGGCAGCATTTTTAAATATTCCGATTATTATCCACGAATCTGACACACGACTCGGTGCTGCGAACAAACTAGGGGCACGTTTTGCGCGCCATGTTGCAGTCTCGTTTGAAGAAGTATTACCGTTCCTTAATGATAATAATGTCACAGTCACAGGTATCCCCGTGCGTGATGAATTACTTCTACCTCCACGCCCGAATACGATAGAATCACTCGGCATCCTGAATGATTTGCCGATACTCCTTGTTCTTGGAGGTTCACTTGGGGCGGAGAGAATAAACCAACTCATCATTAGCTCACTTGACGAATTACTTCCACATTATAATATTATTCACCAAACGGGAGAAAATAATTTTGATGTCACTGTCCTTTCTGCTCGAGAATTGGTGCGAAGTAATGAACTATTAGATCATTATCGTCCTGTTTCTTTTTTCTCCGATGTAGTCTTACTAAATGACGTCTACCATGCCTCATCTCTTATTATTTCTCGAGCAGGGACAGGGACGATATATGAAATTGCGCTCCACGGAAAACCATCAATTATCATTCCTATTCCTGAATCAGTTAGTCATGATCAACGCACGAATGCGTATGCGTATGCACGCACTGGGGCTGCAATAGTGCTTGAAGAATCGAATCTGGAAGATAGCTTGCTTACCGCAGAAATTGACCGTATTATGAAAAATGAAGCAAAGTATAGCAGTATGGCAACAGCTTCTTCACATTTTGCAACGACAAATGCAGCGGAAAAAATCGCCGAACTTGTATTAAAGACTGCAGAGACTCATTGATTGTAATGACAAACACCAACAAAAAAATTGTAACTCGTATGGCCCCAAGTCCGACTGGGCATCTTCATGTGGGCACTGCCCGCACTGCGTTGTATAACTATCTCTTTGCAAAGCGATTCGGTGGGACATTTATCATGCGCATTGAAGATACCGATAAAGAACGAAGTGAAAAAATCTATGAAGATGAAATTATTGAAGGACTAACATGGCTCGGCATAACGTGGGATGATTTTTACCGCCAGTCCGAACGTGCGGGATTGTATCGGGAATATTTAGAGCGTGCAATTGAAAAAGGGAGCGCATATGTGAGTGAGGAGGAAAGCAAGAAGGAAGCAGGGAAGACAGTACAGGTTGTTCGATTACGGAACCCGAATACCTCGATCACATTTGATGATGAGATCCGAGGCGAAATTACTTTTGACACAACTGAGCTTGGGGATTTTGTGATCGCTCGCTCGCTCGACGATGCACTCTACCACTTTACCGTTGTTGTTGATGACCATGAAATGGGAGTTACGCATGTTATTCGTGGTGAAGACCATATTTCAAATACACCTCGCCAAATTCTTATTCAAGAAGCAATTGGGGCAGGGCGCCCATCGTATGCACACCTTCCACTCCTTCTTGGTGCTGACCGGTCAAAGCTCTCGAAACGCCATGGTCCGACACAACTCATCAGTTATCGAGAGCAGGGATATCTCAAAGAAGCTCTTGTAAATTATTTAGCATTTCTTGGCTGGAATCCAGGAACGGATAGTGAACTTTTTACGTTGCCGGAACTTGAAAAAGTTTTTGATCTCGGGGGTGTGCAAAAAGGCGGTGCTATTTTTGATGTCGAAAAATTGAAGTGGTTCAATAAAGAGCATCTAAAAAAACTTGATTTTGATACGTATTTTGAAATGGTGGAAGAACGAATTCCCGAACGGGTCCGCTCACTTGATCAATTTAGTATCGAACGTTTACGAAAATTAATTCCCGTTATCCATGAACGCATTTCTGTAGGTCATGAAATAACTGATTTTGGAGAGGAAGGGGAGTATGATTTTGCGTTTGCGCAGCCCACGCATAAACCAGAACTCATTAAATGGAAGAATGATCCGGAACCAAAGGATACGCTCCCGCGTCTCCAGAAACTTGCTGAAATACTTTCAACAATTCCTGAAAACACTGATGCTGAGACTGTGAAATCATTCCTATGGGACTATGCGATTGAGGCTGGAAAAGGGGAAGTATTATGGCCATTACGAGTCGCTCTTACGGGAAGAGAACGATCCCCTGACCCGTTTACTGTCGTGAGCATTATTGGCTCCGCTGAAGCGTACCGTAGGGTTCGCACTGCTTGTGATACAATTTTAAGTACACGCAACTAAGTTTCGTGTCTCTTTCTATGAGAAATATATTAAAGGCAGCATGTGCTGTAAGTATTATTGTTGTTTCACTTACCTTTTTTCTCGAGGCACCTTTTGTGACTGCTCAACAATCTGAAATAGAAAAATTAAAAAGTGAAATTACACAACGCAGCTCACGACTTCTTGATATAGAAAAGGAAATTGCTGCCTATAAACAAGATCTCCAGAAAGTAGGAGCAGAGAAAAATACACTTCAAAAGGCAATTAATCAATTGGAATTAGAGCGCAAAAAAGTGAACGCCGATATTGCGTACACTCAAAATAAAATTGGTGCAACCGATTTAGCAATTGATAAGCTTTCGATTGAAATAGTAGGGACCGAGACAAATATTTATGATAATGAAAATGCAATAGGTGAGACACTTCGTGTCCTTAATGTCATTGATAACGATTCACTGATTGAAGCTCTTTTGCGGCACAAAAACCTTTCGGAATTTTGGAAACAAATTGATGAACTTGAAGAGTTTCGAGCAGTAATGAACAATCATGTAAGTAGTCTCATATCGCAAAAAAAACTTCTTGAAGAAAAACATGGAGAAACACTTGAGCGTCGTGATGAACTTGTTGATCTTAAGAAACAATATTCTGACCAGAACACGGTACTTACGAGCAATAAGACTGAAAAAGACAAACTTCTCAATACTACAAAAAACCAAGAATCTGAATATCAAAGACAGTTACGCGAGCGGGAAGCTGCTCGTGAACTTATACTGAAAGAGCTTCGTGACTTTGAGTCGAAACTTCAATTTATTCTTGACCCAAATACTGTCCCACCAAAAGGTACACCGGTCTTTAACTGGCCACTTGAGAATGTCATAATCACACAATTGTTCGGTGGTACTGAGTTTGCGAAACTAAATGCGAGCGTGTATGGAGGAAGAGCATACCACCCTGGTATTGATTTTGGTGCGCCTCGCGGTACGCCAATCCTTGCACCGCTTTCTGGAACCGTGAGAGCGACTGGTGACACAGATGTTGTTCCCGGCTGTTACTCATGGGGTAAATGGACTCTTCTGGACCATGCGAACGGTCTCTCTACACTCTATGCTCACCAAAGTGTACAAAGTGTGACTCCAGGTCAAGCTGTGAAAACAGGAGATGTCATCGGCTACACAGGAAATACAGGATACTCGACTGGTCCGCACCTACACTTTACTGTATATGCAAAAGCAGGAGTTTCAGTACGTAAATTTAACGAAATTAAGACTGTGACAAGCTGCGGAGCAGCGACGACTCCGGTTGCCGCAACAGATGCCTACATTGACCCACTTGATTACTTGCCAGCACGATAATTACTGAAATTGAAGGAGTTGCAAAAAATTATAAATATAATTTACAGTTTCAGTTAAAATTAAATTTTCAAAAATCTGAACGGAGCGTTCGCAATTATATTGTGCGACATATCCTACAATAGAAATTAATGACATTATTATATGCATGAAGTCACGCACATCACAGGTTTAAATGAAAATATTAAATGTCAAGTAAACAAATTCTAAGACGTATAAAATAAGTCCAAATATTTCACTCCTAATGAAAAGTATTGCACAGACAGAAATGATTGAGTACATACTCAAGTACTTCACGAAGAGCAGCAAAATGCGGAAACGAACTTCGACCTCACAAGGTCAAAATACTGATACCAGACATCAATGATGGCACTGAGAAAGATGTTAAGAACACTTAAGCCAGCATCATTAGATTAAAGTTGAATACTCAGTGAGCACTTTTATGAGGAATTTATTTTCAAAAAATTATTTAGTGCATTTTTTAAATAATAAAAATAAGATCATCAATAAGACAAGGGAATGCATGACGTAGTATTAATAGTAAATTCAGACTGATTTATTACGAAAACTACAACCTTTGAAAATGTACAAATGTAATCCATGCGTATTCATTTATTAAATATAGCCGGGGAAGTGCTCTTCTATATTATATGTCGTAAAAGATATATTGTGCGACACTTACTATATTGAGGAATGGCTTATTCCCTAGCATTAAAGGTATGGGTACTTCATTGCTTGTAAATATCTTCTCTATCGTTTGCATACAAGAAAGTTTAATTCAAATTCAGGATGATGTTCTAGTACGTATTCAGCTTTCTCAGAATAATTTCATTTTTATGAAATCACGTTGAGCGATTTAAATCGTTTCCTTATGAAATCATTAATCACAGTATAGTGAGTGAATTCAAGTACCAAAATATCTATCTTCCCCATCAAAGGAGTGAGCAAAGCATCGATGAGTATCTGTGCATATTTTAAGTTATTTTCTTCAATAAGTGGTACTGGCTTTGGCATCGCGCGGTTAAATCAGTATTTCCTTACCACCCCTCGCACAATTGCAATGATACGGAGACTTTGACGTGGGTAGATTGGCTTAAATTTTCTGTTAGCGGGCATAAGCCATTTCTTCCCATCTTTCGTCTTGTAGTATTTGAGTGTAAATTCCCCATCTACTTCTGCAACAACGATATCTCCATCTCGTGCTTCTTCTGTTCGCGACGCAACCACAATGTCCCCTTCTTCTATGTGAGCATCAATCATCGAGTCTCCTTTGACCTCAAGAAAAAACGTGCGAGAGCGATCATGAACAAGATAACTATCAAGGTTCATTGTTTCTAATGTCTCAGACTCGACATCGGTCGGATGCCCAGCCTGAACGAGTCCAAGGAGCGGAAGTTCAGTAAGACCTGAGTTTGGAATCAACTTTCCTTGCACATCTTTCGATATCAGACCTTCATCTATAAGCTTTGCAACAAGCTTATATGCTGCATTTTTTGAGCGAAAACCAACAAGTTCCATAATCTCCTGGTATGATGGCATTCTTTTATACCGTTCATAAAATGCAATAATTTTTTTCTTGTATTCGCTATACATGTCTATTTGTACGTCTGTAGAAAATTTAATTTTTTTGTAGTTTCTTTTGTAGTTTCTTTGTAATCATACCCCACCCTATCGCCAAAGAGGAAAAAGTGACAAAAGTATACTTGAGAGTCGGCGTCGTGACTCATCCTTACGAAGCTGAGCGAGAAGTCTCTTGTGCCTTCGCGCTTCTGTATGGTAGTCCGCGTCAGCAATTATCTTTCTATCAATAATCTCGTTCAATTTTTGAATTTCTCTATTTAGTGCCTTTAGATATGCTCGCTCGCTCATAGTAGTAGTGCTTATGCTTGTATGTGCATAGTATGGGTGAACGTTCGTTCACCGTCAATGGCAACTTGCCTTCTCAGTGTGTATAACTTCTACGGTAAACACACTACGACTCTGCTGTAGACAACTCTAAAATTTTCTTAAAATGTTTTTCATGCACTGGCTGCACAGAGAGTCGCATACCACGCTTAATCACGAGCATTCCTTCAAAAAATGGGTCAAGTTTGAGTTCCTGAAGGGTAACTGGTGCTTTAAATTTAGTCATAAAGCGAAGATTAATCGATGACCACCTCGGATTTACCTCTGTCGACTTTGCATCATATTTGTAAGATGTTTTATCAAATTGTGTTGGGTCTGGATACGCTTCTTTTGATATCTCCCCTATCCCTACAATACCTATAACATCGGTGCTTGAATGATAGAAAAGCACCCTATCACCTTTTTTCATATCACGCATAAAATTACGTGCCTGATAATTTCGCACGTCATCCCACACCCCTACCCTGTCTCGCTTAAGATCATCAATCCCGTAACATGAAGGCTCACTTTTCATTAACCAATATTTCATATTGGGAAGGCAATCGGATAAGTCATCTTACAATAATTACCTATTTGCTATACTTAGTACAGGGAGTTTGTACACTATTATTACGGGAGTAAATCACAATATATTCATATGATGATGACAGCAGCGCAACGTGAAATGATGAAGATTTATGGAACATTAGTTGGCCGAATACTTATCGGACTTTTATTTCTGCTCGCAGGGTACAACAAAATTACTGGAGACGGAGGTGTAAATGGTTTTTCAGAAAATTTGAGCGGCATGGGGCTTCCTCTTCCAATATTGCTAGCATGGCTTATCGTACTCATTGAAATTGTAGGCGGAGCGGCACTCATCCTCGGATACCGTGTTGGGTATGCAGCTGCAGTACTCTTTGTGTTTACACTCCTCACGCTTGTGGTCGTTCACAACAGCATGAGCGATCCTATGCTTTTTAAGAATCTTGCAGTGATGGGTGGTCTGCTTTATATACTTGCCTATGGAGCAGGTAATGGCTGGAGACTTGGCAAATAAGTCAAAGTATTTCTCAAATACAAAAAAGACCCGCATACACGGGTCTTTTTTGTATTTGGTGGTTAGCGCATTGCAATTGTTGGAGCCCAACATGGTGCTGACGCATTCCATGGTTGTGTTCCCTGGCGATTATAGAGATCACGGGCATACGAGAGATTCCCATCAAGAGTCTGGAGATCAATCCCCATACCCGTTGCTGTTGCCTCATGGTAGCGCAGGTTGATCTGCATTACCCCTGTATCTCGTGGATCTACCTTGCCTCGAAGAACCGTTCCATCGGGAAGATTCTGTCGAAATGCTGACTCACAACGCGCTATCTGTATCATTACAGGAATGTCACTGAAGTAGGATCGAACTATTTCTTCTGTGTTCTTACCTACCATTCTTACTGCAGTAACATTTGCTGGATCCAGGGCGATTTGACCGTATGCAGTATCTGTAACAGGCACTGTCATAACGTTCGAAACCGCAAGGATCGCAGTTATGACGCTCGATAAAATATCCACTGGTCTTAGCTAACTAAATAACGGCCGAAGCCGTCATGTATTTACATTATAGCACACCGTATCTAAAAGTCAAATTACACCATGACTGATTTTATGTGTCAACGCAAAAAATACCTATATTTCAAGCCAAATTATTTCTAATTTTACTACATCATTTCATCCTCTCTCTGAGAAGAGCCATGGCGCCATACAGTCCCCCTTCATCTTTAAGCTCAGCATTTACGATTTTTGGGCACGGGAGTAGGTCTCCGAGTACTTCTTCTGTGTGTTTCTGTATATCTGAAAGAAAAATACGAGGGTCCCCGACTAACATAGAGCCACCGAGTACAATAATGTCTGGAGACCAGTACACAATAGTATTTTTGATCCCATGAGCGAGGTAGCTGGCAAGCTCATCCCACACTGGATCGTCTTGAGAAATTTCGTATGGCTTTTTTCCTCTTCGATGTTCAAGTGCTGTTCCAGATACAAGGTTCTCAAGAGTATGTTTTACAGCATGTCCAAAAATACTACGATCAATATCGAGTTCTTGATGCCCTGGTTCGAAACCAATACTTGATACATCAAGTTTCCCGTGCACAAAGCGCGCACCGCCCACACCGGTACTCACTGTATGGTACGCAACGATATCGTACCCCTTCCCTGCCCCAAAAAGCGCTTCACCTAAACCGACAATGGCAGTGTCATTTTCAAGAAATACAGGCACCCCATAGCGTTTCGTGAGATCTTGCACAAAATTTCTTCCTACCCAATCATGAAGTTTGGTTTCACTAATGATTCCGGTTTTTTCGTGATTAAGTGGACCACGTATACCACCCCCAATAGCGGTAATTTTATGATGTGGCAAAAGTGTATCGATGGCTTTCGTAATAGCTTCAAAACCCTCTCTATAGGATTGTGGTGTTTCAAATTTAATTGGTGCTTCAAATTGAGTTTCACAATTTGCTACAGCTATTCGTGTCTTCGTTCCACCAATATCAAAAAGAATATATGACATATTATTCAACGATAGGATGAATAGGTTCCCCGAAGAGCACACTCGCTTCTTTACAGTATGCATCAATATTCATTTTAAAATATGGTGGCATTGCACGTTGTATTTTCCCGATAATAAAATATCCGAACGCAAGGAGGGCACCGAAATCATGGGTTTCAGAAATCGGAATATGAATTCGATTTTGTGATTGACCAAATATAGTATTTTCTTTCCCTAAAGAAATAAAACACTGTGTGGGAAGTGAGATAACTGTTTTTGCATGCTTAATTTCTTCAGACGTGAATACGCGAGCATGTACCATAGGGCCAAAGACTTCATCGAACTTAGTCTCAAACATCGAGATAAGGAGTGCATACTCCGGGGGCACTATAAAAATATACGACTTAAAGGTTCCAATATTTTCAGGTAAACATTTTGAAACGGTATCTTCAATATACTCCACAATACTTTGAGGTGACTCATTCGTTGTCGAAAGTATCATACTTGCATATGTGGAGGTGTTGTATGTGTACGGCTCTCTTATTTTAGGGAAAACAAATATATCTTTCTTTTGAAAGTATGTCTGTGCGCTACTGTTTTCAGTATTTGTAATAAGGTACGTGGGAAGTTTTGTATTCTTTAGGTTTGCAGCAATTTCCTTTGAATGTTTCCCTCCTGATGCTGAAATGAGATACACAGAATCAATAGCTCTATGGTCTTTCAGTATAGTTTTATAATTACCTTCATTCGCGAACAATGCGTCTTGTTTAGTAAAAAGAATTCGCCCGGTTTCGAGTGCATTTCCACTCCCGATAATAAGAGGTCGTGCATGCACGTCTGTTTTTAAAGACGGGAGAGAAATTCCATCTAAATATGAGAAGGCTCCAAGTACTACCTCATCAAGCGCAGGAAGATCAGCGAGCGTAAATGTATTCATTCGAATGAGGTATTCATTCTTCATAGTTACTACACTTGTCGTGGGGCGCAAGGATCTACATGTGCCCGAATATAATCATATGCTTCATCGACAGAATCGACGATCTCAAACATATCCAAATCCTCGGCATCGATAGTTTTGTACTCTTTAAGAAGTGTGGATTTTATAAAAGCCATGAGTGGATTCCAGAAATCTTTTCCATAGAGAACGATTGGGATCTTCGAAATCTTTTTAGTTTGAATGAGTGTCACAATTTCAAACAGCTCATCGAGTGTGCCAAATCCCCCTGGGAAATAGACATATACCTCAGAGGCAAATGAGAGCATGACTTTACGCGAGAAGAAAAAATGGAACTGCTTTGATTCCGTTACATACGGATTAATTTTTTGTTCCATCGGTAGTTCGATATTGAGACCAACCGACTTCCCCCCTACTTTAAACGCTCCAACATTTGCAGCCTCCATAATTCCTGGGCCACCGCCAGTAATAATCGTGAACGAATTTTTTCCGAGTCTTGCCGCGAGTTCTTCTGCGGCAGCATACGACGGATCTCCAGGTTTTACCCGAGCGCTTCCAAAAAATGTTGCGGCTGTGCTGTATTTTCTAAGTGTTTCAAACCCATCGACAAATTCCGACATAATACGAAACACACGCCATGATTGCACGGCATTGTCTTCGTCAAAGAGATCTGTGACGACACGGCAATGCATATTGCGTGAATCAGTTTCCAGAGGAAATTTTTCTTTTTTATTTTCTTTTGCTTTTCTCGGCTTGAGTTTAAGTAATGACATGACTCAAGTTTACCACGGCATTAAAGCCAAGGAATTTCATATTGGGAAAACTCTGGAAGGAGTTTTTTATCATAGAGAAGACGTGAAATTATCTCTGCGTGAGAAATTGCTCCCGTAAAAGCATTGTGTGGTTTTGGCTCCTCTGGAATACCACAGTACGTCATAACAATATCCATGTTGAGTGCCGAACGTCGATGCTCGAGATCGAGTGGTGGCTTTTGTCCTCGCTTCACCATATGCATGTAGCAGAGTGTGTGAGTATCAATGGTGCGGTGTGCCAAGTCCCATGAAAGACCTTCTCGTTCACACGCTGCTTTTAGAAAGTCTCTATCGAATGAAACATTCTGTCCAGCAAGCGTCCTATCCCCCATATGTTGCGACCATTCGAGAAACTCCCGCACTACTTCACCTTCTGGTTTTTTCGACTCGTCAGTGACTTGTAACTCGGTGTATTCACTGATCGCCAAGGATTCTTCATTAATATGGGCCCCATCCCATATGCGACATTCAGCATAAAAACGGTGCTCAGGATTATCGAAATCAAGTGCACCAATCGCGACTATTGAATGTTTTTGATAATTGGTTCCCGATGCTTCAATATCTATAACAATCATCAAAATAGAATAACATACGGACATGGACTAGCGAGTTTCGCGAGCATTCCTTTGACTTTGCTGCTGACACAAAATGGACTTTCGCCGAGGCCGAGCCTTGGCGATATACACAAACAAAAAGTCGCTTCTTCGGGGCTGCTTTTTGTTTGCAGAGGTTTTCTATACAATGCATGGATGAAAGAACGGATTGAAGAATCGTGGAGGAGAGCGCTCGAGAACGAGTTTCAGAAGGAGTACTTTAAGAAGCTCTCCAACACGGTACGCGAGGCGTACCGTGTTGGAGAGCTTATATACCCTTCAGAAGAAAATCTCTTCAATGCACTTAGACTCTGTTCATTCGATGCAGTGAAGGTGGTGATTCTTGGACAAGATCCGTATCACGGAATCGGGCAAGCACACGGCCTTTGTTTCTCTGTCCCAGATGGAGTACGTACTCCCCCATCGCTTCAGAATATCTATAAAGAACTCAATTCTGATCTTGGAATACCAGTTCCTGCAACAGGCAATTTGGAGCATTTGGCAAAGCAAGGCGTACTTCTTTTGAACGCAACACTTACTGTAGAAGCGAGTAAACCCGCTTCACAGCAAGGAATCGGATGGGAACAATTTACTGATGCGGTCATTCAAAAACTCTCAGTCGAGAAAGATCATCTCGTTTTCCTACTTTGGGGCAAATATGCTCAAGATAAGGGTATGATTATTGATACTGAAAAGCACCTCGTGCTCAAAGCACCCCACCCTTCTCCATTTTCTGCGCACACGGGATTTATGGGGTGCAAGCATTTTAGTCAGACAAACGAGTATCTAAAACTGCACAAGAAGACGGTAATTACGTGGTGAACCATCGTGATATACTCAGGAATATGGATACCATAAAGAAAATACTTGTCGTTGACGATGAAAAAGATGTTCGTGATGCGCTGCGCACTGTGCTTGAAGCATCACACTTTAAAGTCATCGAAGCATCAAATGGCGACGAAGGACTTATGCTCACTGAAACAGAACGTCCTGATCTTATTCTCCTTGATATAATAATGCCGCATATGAACGGTCACCATGTGCTTCGTGAGCTCCGTGCCCATCCATGGGGTATGCACATGCATGTCCTGTTACTCACGAATGCTGACGATCCTGCAAACATCTCTCAAGGAGTTGGACTCAGGAGCGACGAGTACATCATAAAAGCACAGACAAGTCTTGAAGAAATTGTAAAAAAAGTGAAGCAGCATCTTGCTGGATACCACGATTAGGAAAATCTGTACCTCCCCGTGATTTTTTAAGTACATGTAAGTGTAATGGTTAAAAACGTCATACTGCTTTTTTCTTCAGTTCTGCATACAGAAATTGAAACGTGATCACTGACTCTGATAATCTAAACGTAAACACGCAAAAAAACTGTCAAAGACGCGAAGTAAAAGAAAAAAGTTTAAGGCGTATTCCCCATACGGCGCCAAAGCTTTTTCGCCGGGCGACAAAGTATTTGATGATTTTTGCGCGTTTAAATTCCCTTACAGTTTGCTGCGGGTGTATACCCTGCTGCTTCCGCCTCTGCTTTCGACTGAAACCAGATTTTATTTGAATCTTTTATCTGCTTTGCACTTCCACACCACGGAAGGTGATACTTGGTGCCGCTTTTTGAAGCAACATAACTACCTTCTCCAGATTCCTCTGTTTGTAACGGTATTGGTTCTAAAGTTGGTTGTGGATTACTTTCAGAAGCTGCTACAGAAAAGGATGGCGAGGTTGCCTGAATACGAGCCTGATTCTCAATGTCAGCAAAAGGAGTGGATGATTGACTTTCGTTCCCTGCTGAGAGTCTCCCAAGCCAAAATGATGACATTCCCATGAGAATAACAATGAAAACAGTGAGTGTGTCAGGATTCTTAAAAAACTGCTTGATATTTGTATATAATTCTTGTATACTCATCGACACTATTATACAAGACGTTCGGAGATAATCGCACGACATTAGTTAATTATGGCAACCAAAAAACAAGGCGGTACCGCCAAAAACCTGACCGATTCCAATCCGCAATACCTAGGGGTAAAGCGAAGCGACGGTCAGAAAGTGAAAATTGGAGAAATCATCGTACGACAACGAGGTACTAAAATCGAAGCAGGAAAAGGTGTTGGCATTGGCCACGACCACACACTCTTTGCAATGAAGGAAGGCAAAGTTGCCTTTGGAAACATGCGAAAAGTGAGTTTCAACGGACTTACAAAAACGAAGAAAAAAGTGAGTGTCGTCTAACGATACAAAAAACCCCGGCGCTCTGCGCCGGGGTTTTTTGTATCGTTTACCTACATAGTAATATCGTTAGTGAATGATATTTTATTATCCCTCAATGATTTCAAGTGATTGAATTATGACGGGTTCTACCGGAAGATCTCTTGGACCAACCTCTACTCCTGAAATAGCGTCAACAATATTCATTCCATCAATCACACGTCCGAATACAGGATGATTCGACTGTGGGGCCGCATCGTCACCAAAATCGAGATTTGTATTATCGACTGTATTGATAAAGAACTGACTTCCTCCTGAATTTGGCTGTCCTGTATTTGCCATAGCGATAGTACCTCGGACATTGGTAAGTAACGAATCTGATACAAATTCATCCTGAATAGTATAGCCGGGACCACCCGTTCCATATGAAGCAACATCGGCTCCCTTACTATTGTTATCACCTCCTTGAATCATAAAGTTTTGAATGACGCGATGGAATTTTGTACCGTTGTAATATCCTTCCTCAGCAAGCTTAACAAAATTACCAGTAGTGATTGGCATTTTGTCTTCAAAAAGTTCGATTTTTATTACTCCCTTATTTGTGTTGAATTGTGCTATACGATTCATACTGTTTGTTGTTTCAGGATTATTAATTTTAAGTTCCTCAGGAGTAAGTGGACCATCGAGGGTATCAACTGTCTCAAGTACAACGTTTGGTGTTGCATTTCGTGATTCAAACCACCATCCCATAAATCCAACGAGGACAATTGACGTTATGAGAATAATGGCGACATGTTTCGTGTTTCCCATACAAGAAATTTAATTTATTAACGCGCGAGCACCCGCAGAATACATGTTCCTTCCTCTCCATCAGCTCGGAGTGCTATTTCGTGGTCTCCAATGCTCTTGATTGGTTGCGCAAGGATTATTTCTGATTCGGCAATGGGAATATTAAGTTCAGAAAAACGTTTTGCGATATCAGCCACATGAATTCCCTTAAAAAGGTGACCTTGTGCATTGGCATCAATGCTCAATTCAACAGGCATTGTTTCAAACTTTAGAAGCGCAGCCTTAAAGTTAGCTGAATGATGCTTCACACGCGTTTCCTCTTGTTCTTTGATCGCGGTGACACGACGAACATTTTCCGGAGTTGCCGGAAGTGCTAGTTTACGAGGAATGAGAAAGTTAATCGCGTGTCCCGATGGTACTTCCTTTATTTCACGTCGCTTTCCTATGCGAGCGACGTCGCGAAGCAATACTACTTTCATGTGCTTCAAACTATCTGATAAAACTGCTCGTGGGAGACATAATAACAGATTATACGAGTGCTTCAATCTAAAGTGCCTGTGGAATGAGCATTACTAAGCATTTCTGCTAATTCTTCTTCAGAAATTCAAGCGCAGCATCTAATTGGGGGTCTCGATTTTCTGTACGATCTTGTGGAGTGCGTTTTACTTCAATATCAGGTTTGAGACCACCCTCTGAGATAGAATTTCCATTTGGGGTTAGCCAGCGAGCAATAGTTACCTTCAATGAGGCACCATCCTCTAATTCAACAAGTTCCTGCACTGATCCTTTACCAAACGTGGTGTCTCCAATAAGTGTCGCGACACCATGTTCCTTGAGTGCTCCTGCAAGAATCTCAGACGCCGACGCTGATCCTCCGTCAATGAGTACAATGAAATTTTTAGGAGCGCGATTGCCGAGTTCCTTGCCTGAGCTTCGGTAAAGTTGCTCATCAATCCCCTCTCCAAAATTTTCTCGCACAACCACTTTACCCACTGGTAAGAAATAGCTCGCAATAGAGACAGCACTCTCAAGGTAGCCTCCTGGATTACCACGAAGATCAAGAATAAGATTTTCTTTTCCGCTCTTCACAAACGCGCGGAGGGCATTTTGCATTTCTGATTCAGCAATCGCATTAAAGCTGTAAAGCGAAATTATAAATGCATTATCACGAACTTCTGTTTTACTTGTTGGAATCACTATCGTTTCACGGACAATTGCAATATCACGAAACTCTTCTTCTCCTTCGCGGAAAATCGTGAGGGTCACCGTCGTACCTTCTTCTCCGCGTATGAGGCGGACCGCCTCATCGGTATTCATGCCTTCAGTCGATTTTCCATCAATTTTTATGAGTACGTCGCCTGCAATCACCCCGGCTTTTTCAGCGGGAGTATTCGGCAGTGGCGCAATGACGGTCACCATTTCTTCGCGTATACCGACTTCCATACCAACTCCACTAAAGTTGCCTGCAATTTCTTGCCCAAACATAGTCGCTTCTTCTGGTGGCAAATAAATCGTGTACGGGTCACCATAGGAATCAACCAATCCAGAAATTGCGCCTTCAATACGAGATTCTCGTGTAACAGGATCGGTCGTGGTTGACGATGATGAAACTACGTATTTCTCTTCAAGAACATTCCACACGCGCCAGAATCGACTTAAATCGACTGAGTCGTCAGCAAGTGTTTCAGGTCTGAATAATGATGCGAGGTTTGCTTCAAGCTTCATGTCTGAGCCAAGATGGAGTCCAGAAAAAAACGTTGCAGTTGCGAGAAGCATTGCAAGTCCAATACCGAGTAGAGGCGTTCGTGATCGTTGATTATTTTTTACTTCCTGTATGTTGTATTCATTCTCCATATAAAATCATTATCTCATACTTCATCACTCGTGCACAAAAGACAACTTGTATTTACGCTCATCATGCTAAAATAAAACCATGATAGAACGTGATAGTGTCGGAAAGCTCTTTTGGATACACCTCAAATCACCTACTGCGGAAGAAGTTCGTCAGGTATGTGAGGAGCATAATATACCACCATCATTTATGGGTGATATTCTTACCCCTGTACCTCGAAATTATGCTATTGCTGCTGAAGGATTCATTAAGATTGCTATTGACTTCCCTGTCGTCAAGCGAATTGATGCAGAACACCCGTACGAAATAAAATTCATCTTTTCGAAAAAGGTCCTTATTACGATCCAGTATGAAGAAATGGAAGCACTCGATCGTTTCAAAAAAAAGTTTGAAGTCCTTACGACATTACATAAAACAAGCAAAAAACTGACTGGTGTTCACTTGTTTTTTGCACTCATGAACGAGCTGTATTTAACTTCCGGGTCAAAACTCGATTATGTTGAGTCAATTCTTTCTGATATTGAAGGGGTGATATTTACAGAAAATGAAAAACAAATGGTTGTTGAGATAGCAAAAACTAGCAAACGACTTATAGCGTATCGTCACACATTGCGAGCGCACGAGGACATGTTTTTTGAAGTTGAACCTCTGTTTTTAGAACTTCACGATGAAGAAAGTCAAAATGAACTCGCTTCCCTGCAAAAATCCTATTCCATACTTTTTCATAGGACAAATGCACTTTTTGATACCTTAATTGCACTTCGTGAGGCAAATGGTGCAATGCTCACCACAAAGCAGAATGAAATTGTAAAAATTCTGACAATTATGGCATACATCACATTCCCACTTACACTTTTTTCTTCAATGTTTGGAATGAATACTGAAGCAACACCTATTATTGGTCATCAATTTGATTTCTGGATTATTGTTGTAATTATGTGTATTGTCACGGTTTTCTTTTTCTCATTTTTTAAATATAAAAAGTGGATCTAGACGCACACGCTCCGTCACGCTGGCGACTCATGATAAATTTGCTACACTAGAGCATCGCTATTACATATGGGTATATTTGATTTTCTTAAAACGTCGAGTCCAGTCGTTCCCTCTTCACAACCCATATATTTCTATGATTCACTCACAAATACGAAAGTAATTTTTAAGTCTCTTAAGCCACATATCGTCTCCATGTATTCATGCGGACCAACTGTATACGATAATATTCACATAGGAAATTTACGGGCATATCTACTTCCCGACCTTATAAAACGAGTACTTATCTTTAATGGGTATGACGTCAAACATATAATAAATTTTACTGATTTTGGTCACCTTACTGATGATGGGGATGAGGGTGAAGACAAAATGATGAAGGCGCTCAAGCGCGAAGGTAAACCAGTGACACTGAGTGCTATGCGAGAGGTTGCTGACGTATATATGGAATCATTCAAATCAGACAATCTATTATTCCACAACATTCCTCCTACGAAATATACACCTGCAAGTGAGTACATTGAAGACGAGATTCGACTTGTTAAAACACTCTATGAAAAAGGATATGCCTATGAGACGTCAGACGGAATCTATTTTGATATTTCAAAATTTCCTACATACGGACAAATTGGAAATATTGATGTAAAAAAACTTCGTGACGGTGCTCGAGTCGAAGTAAACCCTGAAAAGCGCCACCCTGCTGACTTTGCACTCTGGAAAAAAAGTCTTCTCGGCTGGGAGAGTCAGTGGGGTAAAGGGTTCCCTGGATGGCACATTGAATGTACCGCAATGGTTTTTGCAACACTGGGCAAACAAATTGATATTCACACGGGCGGCGAAGACCTCAAATACACGCATCATAATGGCGAAATCGCACAAGCCGAAGCAATTACGGGGAAACCGTATGTTTCGTATTGGCTTCACAATGCACACCTTGCGATTGATGGGACAAAAATTGCAAAATCATCAGGTAATGGCATCCGCCTAAGCGGACTCATTGATCGAGGCATTCCTCCGCTTGCATATCGGTATTGGCTCCTTACCGCCCATTACCGTTCCCCTATTAACTTTACATTTGAAGCACTCGCCGCATCAAAGCAAGCACTTTTTCGATTGAAACGCTTTGTATTTGAAGAATGTAAAAATATATCAAGCACGTCGAGCACTGAATACATGAATAAATTTACGACATTCATTAATGATGATCTCAATACTCCTCGTGCAATTGCGCTCATATGGGAAATTGTAAAAGACGCAACACTTGAAAACAGTGTGAAGGTGGCAACACTGAAAGAGATGGACTCAGTACTCGATATTGGACTGGGTGACGACACCGACTCCGTCATTCGTGAACTTGGTATTATTGCAAATGATGAAATTCCTCTAGATGTTCAAAGTCTTCTTGATGAACGGGAGTTGGCGCGAAATATTCACAATTGGGATGAGGCTGATCGAATTCGCCAAACACTCAATTACAAAGGCTACATGGTGGAAGATACACCAACTGGACAACGCATCTCGAAAGCATAGAATTCTTAAACTGCTCTTCGGACAATATCGAAAGACTGTCTTTCCTCATTGCTAACATATTTGGCACAAAAATCTGCAAATTTCTCATGCACAGGTTGTGCACTCTATCCCCAAAATGGCAGTTTTATTATTCGTGATAGAATGTTCTCACTATGCCTGAAACGTCTAACACCGCGCCCCCCACTGGAGCAACTCGAAGTCGGCTTCTCCGTACTCCCCCCCATGATATTGATGCTGAGCGTGCACTCCTCGGTGCAATCATTTTAAAACCAGAAGCCATGCACGACGTATCGGTCACGGTGTATCCAGAATCATTTTATGCAGACAAGCATCGAGAAATTTTCCGCGCAATTCTCGATACATTTATGAAAGGGGACCCGATTGATATTCTTTCAATCACAACAAAATTAAAATCACGTGACCTTCTCGACCGTGTCGGTGGAGCAAGTTACGTCACTGAGCTCGTTGAAATGGTTCCTGCAGCGGGAAATTCTACATACTACGCAACATTGGTACAAAATAAATATGTGCTTCGTGGACTCATCAATGCTGCGGATGATATTGCTGAACTTGGATATTCTGACCCAGAAAATGTTGAAGAAGCTATGGATACTGCAGAAAAGAAAGTGTATCAAGTTACCAATACGCCAACATCACAAAAATTTACTCCTATTAGCAGCTCGCTCAAAGAAGCATGGGAGCGATTTGAAAAATTGAATGGTGGAGAAGAAACTCACCGGGGTATTCCGACCGGCTTCACGGGACTTGATAGTCTCCTCGCTGGTCTTCAGAAATCTGACCTTATCATCATCGCGGCACGCCCTAGTATGGGAAAGACAACGTTTGCACTCGATATTGCTCGTAATGCAGCACTCCAAGCAGGCGCATCGGTTGGTATATTTTCACTCGAAATGAGTGACCAACAGCTCGTTGACCGTATGCTCGCAGCTGAAGCCGGTGTTGATTCATGGAAACTTCGCACAGGGAAACTTTCAAATGACCATGAATTTGAAGCAGTGCAAGCTGCAATGGCACGACTCGCAGAAGCGCCAATTCACATAGATGACCAGCCCGGAAATAATATTCTCAAAATGCGTTCTGCAGCGCGAAGACTCAAGAACGAGCGTGGTCTTGATCTCCTCATTGTGGACTATCTGCAGCTCATGAGTCCGACGAGCACGAAAGCGAGCGATTCAATGGTGCAACAAGTGACTGAGATTTCGCGTTCACTCAAGATTCTTGCGCGCGAACTTGATATCCCTGTTATTGCGCTCTCTCAGCTTTCACGTGCTGTCGAGCAACGTGGAGGTAAACCGAGACTTTCTGATCTTCGTGACTCTGGTTCTATTGAACAAGATGCAGACGTCGTGATGTTTATTCACCGCGAGGACAAGATTAATAAGGAATCTGATCGCCCAAATATTGCCGAAATACTTATTGAAAAACATCGTAATGGTCCTGTTGGAATGGCAGAGCTCTTCTTTGATGACAAACATGTTCGTTTCCTTAATCTCGATACGCACCATGCTTCCGCATATCAAACAAATAATTCGAATGACGACTTCTAGAATAGCCTTCCGTTATGACATCTCTCGAAAAACTAATGAGACACTTTGAGCGCTTCCCTGGTGTTGGTTCACGCCAGGCTCGTCGCTTCGCTTTCCATCTCCTCACCGAACCAAAGGAGGAACTCGATGAGTTTGCAGAATTAGTCAAATCAATTCGTTCAACAGTCGTCGAGTGTCCATCATGCTTCAGATTTTTTGCGCATAATGCGCATGGCACACTCTGCCCTATTTGTGCGAGTTCGCTTCGCGACCACAGTAAGCTTATGATCGTTGAGCGTGACAGTGATATTGATGCTCTCGAACGCTCACGTATGTATGACGGACTCTATTTTGTACTTGGAGGCACTGTTCCCCTTCTAGAATCAGTCGATACAAAGAAACTTCGTGGTGGGGCTTTGAAACATACGGTGGCAACCAAACTCACAAGTGGTCTCAGTGAAATAATTCTTGCATTTTCTATAAATCCTGACGGTGAAAACACAACACGCTATATTCAAACTCTTATTCGAGAACTTACGCAAGACAAATCAGTCACCGTAAGCGAACTCGGTCGAGGTCTTTCAACCGGTTCAGAACTAGAATATGCAGATCCTGAAACAATAAAATTTGCACTTAAGAACAGAAGTGAGACACATTAATTTATTGAAACATGCAATTTAAAAATCCCGCAGATGCATTACATCGCGGGATTTCTTCGATTTTCATCATTTGCGTTTCTCTAAGCCATGAAATACTCGCCAATCCGAATAGCCAAAAGCGAGGTAATCCCAAGGACTACTGAAAGTCCGAGTGGAAGCCCAGCGGCCGTCGCGAGCGCACCTGTGAATGCAAGTATGAACGCTGCCGGAGCAAGTCTATTTAGACCTTCATTCTTCTTCTTATCTCTCAGTATTGTCGGACTAAAGCGACGGACAACTCCTAGAATACCGCAGGCGATAATTGGCAACGTCATGAACACGAACATTTGAAGAACAGTTTCGAACGGGATGGTTTTCACTTTCTGGTCTCCTTGTAAAAAGATCACTTCGGACGGCCCGAATTACTATTGAAAATACACGAAATGCGTCCTACTTACAAGCAACAAAAAACCCCGCAGTTTTGCAGACTGCTGGGTTTTTTCTCTACTTAATTGCTTCAATCTTCACACGTGAGTATTTTTGTCGATGTCCGAGCTTTCGATCACGATTACTCTTTGCCTTGTAGCGAACAATCGTAATCTTTGGACCTTTCTTAAGACCTTGGTATGAAGCCTTTACTTTTGCTCCCTTGATGTATGGTGTACCGATTGTTGTGTCTTTACCATCATCGACAAGGAGAACCTTATCAAATTCTACCATTTCACCTTCTTTAAGATCACCAAGAAGCTCTACATCGAGTACATCGCCTACGGAGACCATATACTGTTTTCCACCAGTCATTATAACGGCGAATTCGCTTTGTATTTCTTTTGCGGGGACTTTCTTTGGCATAATGGGGCTGATTGTATAAGAAAACTAAGAAATATGCAATACCACTTCAATATTTAGGGGTATCGTAGTCCAAAGAATACTCAATCAACAAGGTCTTGTGGCTTCTCAAGTGCAATTTGTTCAATTTCCATAGATGTGCCTGAAATCTTCGCCACATCCTTATCTACCTTCCCGAGCTCTTTCTGGGCGGCATTATAGTGATTTACTGTCGTTCCGAGCGATGTTCCTACTTTTTTAAAATAATCATCATAAGCCTTCAGATGGCGAGATAATGCTTCCACATGCTTTCCAATTTGCTTCGCTGATTCCTCAACTTTGAACGCACGAAAACCGTAGAGTACTGATTGAAGATAGGCTGCGAAAGTTGTTGGAGACACAATAATCACGTTCTTGTCTTTATATGCGTAATCGATAAGTGACCGCGTATTTACCTTCACTGCCCCAACTTCATTCACGAGGAGATCATAGTAAATTGCTTCGGCCGGAATATACATAAATGCAAACGGGAGCGTACCATCTTTCGGACGAATGTATTTTGCCGTCTCATCAATGCGTTTTTTTAGATCGTTCTTAAATTCTTTTTCAAGCTCCTCCCGATACGTTTCATCAGTCGCATCGACAAGACGCCTATAGTTGTCAAGGGAAAACTTCGCATCGACAGGAATCATGCCATCGCGCGTAATAATGACAGCATCCACCATTTCGCCTCCCGGAAAACCATATTGGAGTTTATACGCCGTGGGTGGAAGCATATTTTCAAGCGCGAGCTGGAGCGACGCTTCTCCTAAATTTCCTCTTTGCTTTTGGTGTTTCAAAACTTTCTCGAGACTTTGGAGTTGTTCAGCGACAGTAAAAATTTGTTTTGATGATTCTGATACTTGGGTAACTTCTTTCACCACATTTCTGAGTTGCTCATTCACTTCTCGATTGATTTCCTGAATAAGATCCTTACTTTCTCGAAATTGCATGCGACTTCCCTCTTGCATTGAACGATTCGTTTCACCAATACGTTCATCCATTGTCCGAGTAAGTTCTTGTAACTGCTGTTGCAGAAGAATCATTCCTTGAGAATCTTGTGGTTGAATTTTTTCTTCTTTCTTCAAAAAAAATACGTAAACAAGTACGCTCAAAATCGAGAGGAGGAGTATGAAAATAGCTATCTCTGGCGTTTGCATGCGAGCATTGTATCACGTCATTCTCATGCTACTATGTGACACATATGGAACTTCATACACAAATTAAAGGGGAGCTCAAAGAAGCAATGAAGGCACGCGACGAGGTAAAACTCCGTACTGTCCGCGGTATGCTCACTGCATTTACAAATGAGCTCGTTGCGACAAACCGAAAGCCACAAGATTTTCTTAACGATGCAGAAATCCTTACGGTTATTAAAAGACTCGGGAAACAACGCAAAGAATCAATCACACAGTTCGAAGCTGCAGGACGAAGTGAACTCGCACAAATTGAGAAAGACGAATTACTCGTCCTTGAATCCTATCTTCCTCCAATGATGTCTCGCGAAGAAATTCGTCCGCTTGCAGAAGCAAAAATAGCTTCACTTGGCACTGTCGATAAAACAAAAATGGGTATGATTGTGGGCACCCTCATTAAAGAATTACAAGGAAAGGCTGATGGCAGTGATGTAAAAGCTGTGGTGGAAGAGTTATTGAAATAGTACTTCAGTATGCGTAACCCAGAATCTGAGCAGAGCGCACCTGAAATATCTGAGATAATCAAAACTCCTCGGGGCTTTCAAACAGATGTTTCATACCGTGGTAATCAATACACCATTCTTGCAGGTAATGCACGAGGTCCATTCCTCGTCACAATGACTTCTTTTCTTGCCGGGAAACGATTTGATGAACTTGAACCCGAACTTCAACGCGCAATTCAAAAAGCGTATGAAGACTCGTTCGAAGATCAATAATATTTATTTATTGAAAGGAAAATATCTAGTGAGAGATTGCTATTTATACAATTAGTGGTATAATATAAATGGATAATCTCGTTCACTGGAGAAATCATGGCGAAAAAAGTGTACCAGAGTGTTGATTTTGCAATGCAAAAAAATGACCATAAGCTTTTGAGCGACCTCGGTCGTCTCGGTGGAAAACGTAGCGGCGAGAGGCGGCGGACTGAAGCTGAAAAGCGGAGGGCTCTGCAAGCACTCGAAGACGGTACGATTGTATCGGCAAAGAAAGTACGGCTGATAAAAAAAGCCGAGAAGCCTGTGGTGGAAGCCGTAGAACCCACTGTCGACCCTCAGTTCGATGCATTGATGGAAGAGATCTATCGTGCACAGGTTCTGAAAGATGCGACTGCTCACCACATGCGTAATCTGGCAGGAGTGAGCCAGAAGTGACGATGGCCCGAATGTGTATACACATTCGGGCCTCACTGTTTGTACACTCAGGCAGTTGTGTACATGCACTCTGGTGTCCTATACTAATCAAGAATGTTCTTCACATGGAGAAAATCATGGCACGCGCCACTTGGAGAGCTCGCGTTCGTCGTTCAGTACACAAGAGCCAACGTCAATACTGGCGACTTGCGATTCGATCGCTCATCGTTGAAGTCGAACACCTCTTCAAACCCACTACCTACGAGGAGAGATCGTCGCCGACTGTAGCGTCACTCAGATGAACCCAACAACCCGGCCCGAAACGCTTTGCGTTTCGGGCTTATTTTTTATTAATTTTTCAATGCATTGACTTTTTGATTATGTAATGCATAATTAATATGTTCTTTTACAAGGAGAAAAATCAATGTTCACAATTGAAGACATCGGCACAGACGCTCGGAGTGCCGATGGATACGTAGTACTGTTCAAACTCGGTAAAAGTCATACTGGCGTTCTCGCAGTGCCGGCCTTTCCGCCAAAGAGCAGTGCGCTTCGAAAACTTTCAAAAGCAATTGAGAGCCACGCTAGATTGTCGGTGCAACTTGAGAGCTTCACGATTGAGCCTCGTGCGGTGGGAAATTTAACCACACCGAACGTGTACGAAATAAAGTTTGGAGTCAAAATCGGGACGGAGATTGTCATTACCGACTTTCTCGAGTTCGCACGACAAGCTCGTGTGATCACGAATCCAATCGTGAGTGACATGCGAAATTTCAAGATCAAGTGAACCGGAACGGTCACTAACCAAGGCGCCCTACCACAGGCGCCTTT
>Ga0163144_10001672_pt1 | contig 52082 bp, 53 predicted proteins | sample OliLak19BULKMAT1_FD_123175 | JGI IMG/M metagenome (GOLD analysis project Ga0163144, IMG submission 123175) | Freshwater microbial mat bacterial communities from Lake Vanda, McMurdo Dry Valleys, Antarctica - Oligotrophic Lake LV.19.BULKMAT1 | ecosystem: Environmental > Aquatic > Freshwater >... | reverse complement strand
GCCGGCCACCGACCGCTGACGCCCGCGACCATGATGCGCGCCCTCGATCGCTACGTCCTCAAGGAATGGCTCCGGATTTTTCTCGTCACCGCGTTCGGCTTCCCCGTGCTGATCGTGATCGTCGACCTGACGGAGAAGCTCGACACCTATCTGCAGCGCCAGATTCCCGCGCGCGACATCGGGCTCAGCTACGTCTATGGTGTGCCTGAGACGATGTTCCAGGTGCTGCCGGCAGCGGTCCTGTTTGCGACGGTCTTCACGGTGAGTTCGTTCACCAGATACGCCGAGATCACGGCGGCGAAGGCGAGCGGCATTTCGTTCCACCGCTTCATTCGGCCGCTGACGCTGGGTGCGGTCCTGGCCATGTGCATCGGGTTGTCACTCAACGTGATCATCCCGCCGCTCAACCAGAAAAAACTGAACCTGCTGCAGGAGCAGAAGTTCAAGGATACCGGCGAACGCTACAACTTTGCCTACGCCACCGGTGAAGGACGCACCTACAAGGTCGGGGCATTGCACGCCTCACGAAACATGATCGAGAACGTCGAGGTCGAGCGTCTCGGCACCGGACCAGCCTTGCCGACCACGTACAGCATTGCCGAACAGGCCTTCTACCGGAAGAACACGCACTGGATGCTGGTGCGCGGCCATTTGCACGTGGTGCCCAATGCGACGGTGGACGTCGTCTTTTCCTACGACTCCCTGCTCGACCGGGCGTTCGTCGAGCGACCGCTGGAGCTGAACGCCGCCACCAAGGCGCCGGCTGACATGGGCTGGGGCGAGCTGGGACGCTACATTCGGGCGTTGCAAAGATCCGGATCGGATGTGAATCCGCTGAAGGTCGAGCGCATGCTCAAGCTCGCCATCCCGGTGACGTGCGTGATCATTCTGCTCTTCGCGGCACCCTTGGCAACCAGTACGCAGCGAGGCGGTGCAGCGTGGGGCATCGGCGTCAGCCTGCTGACCACCGTGGTATTCCTCGTACTCGTGAACCTGATGCGCGGCTTCGGCGGCAAGGGAATCATCTCGCCTGATCTGGCCGCCTGGGTGCCGAGCCTGATTTTCGGCGTCGTGGGTGCCGTCCTGCTGTTCCGGGTGCGCACATGACCGGTGGCTCGCACGTACCGGCACCAACCCGGACGGCCGACGTGGCCATCGACATCCTGCCGATTCGCGCGGTACGCGCCCTCGGCCGGTTGGCGGTCGAACAGCTGGCACATACCGGTCGGTTTGCGCAATTCATGGGCGACATCGCCCGCGGCTTTCGCGAGGTGCGCACCTGGGCGCCAGAAGTCGTGAAGCAGATGCGCGGCATCGGTGTCGATTCGTTGCCCCTGGTGGTCATCGTCGCCTCGTTCCTCGGCGCCGTCTCGGCTTTCCAGACACGCTATCAGCTGTTTCCTGGTGTGCAGCTGAGTGTCATCGGGCTGATCGTGCGGCAATCGATCGTCCTCGAGCTCGGGCCCCTGCTCACGGCACTCGTGCTCGCCGGCCGCGTGGGCGCCAAGATGACGGCCGAGATCGGGACCATGCGCGTCACCGAGCAGATCGACGCGCTCGAAACGCTGGCATTTGATCCCGTGGCGTTCCTCGCCGTGCCGCGACTGATCGCGGCGTTGATCATGGTGCCCGTGCTGGTGCTGGTCGCAAATTTCATGGCGATCGTCGCGGCATTCGTGACACTGATCATGGCCACTGATGTGACGCCGCTCGACTACAAGGCCGGCCTGCAACTGGCGTTCATTCCATTCCAGCTCTGGTACAGCGTGATCAAGTCGATCGGATTCGGCGCCGCGATTGCCCTCGTCTGCACCTACGAAGGGTACGTGAGCGGATCAGGCGCGGAAGGCGTGGGCCGATCGACAGCCAAAGCGGTGGTGATCACCTCCGTTGCCATTCTCGTCTACGATGCCATCATCGCGGCCCTCCTCGCACCATTCATTCAAGCATGAAACGCACCAACGAAATTCTCGTCGGACTGCTGCTCCTCCTCGGCGGCGGCATCGCGGTCTTCGGCGCCATCTGGCTGGTGCGTGGCAGCCTGGGCAAGGGCTATCCGCTCTACGCCCGATTTCCGTGGGGCGCAGGCCTGAAGCCCGGCCAGCCAGTGCTGCTCGCCGGTGTGACGGCAGGCTCGGTCGCCGACGTGGAATATGATCCGCAGGGGACTGTGCGCGTCACCCTGCGAATGTCGACGGGCTTCCAGGTGCCGAAGGGGAGCACGGCCCAATCGATTCCAGTCGGCTTCTTCGGCGATCGGGCGATCGCGATCGAGCCGATCATCGGGGTGAAGGATTTCATCGCCGAGGGTGACAGCATCGTCGTCAGCAAGAGCGGTGCGACAACCGATGAAGTGATCGCGATCGGTGACTCGATCGCGAAGGATATCCGTGGCATCACGCTGCCGTTGCGCCGGCAGCTGGTCGACAGCGGTGGAGTCGACGACATCCGCGAGATCCTGCGCAGCACCAGTGCACTCACCAAGCAATTGAACGCCGTCATCCTGGCGCAGAACACCCAGCTCACGCTGGCCATGACGAGTGTGAATCGGTCGCTGAAGGCCCTCGAGCGTACCACCGGCGCGCTGGACTCGATGCGCGTCGACAGCCTGTCGCGCAACGCCGGCCGAGCCACCGCGAATGTGGCGGCACTCACCGACTCGCTGCGTCACACGATCCAGTCGCTGAACACCACCATGGGCCGACTGGAACGTGGTGAGGGAACAGCGGGCAAGCTGCTGACCGACACGCTGCTCTACAACGACGTGCGTCGGCTGGTCACGCGCCTCGACAGCGTCACGGCCGACTTCAAGCGGGACCCGCGCAAGTACCTCAAGTTCTCGGTCTTCTAGCGCCGGACACGTTTGCGATGTCTGCCATAGCGGTGCGCATCGTGACGGCCGTTGGCCATTGACCCGTGGCGGACAGATGGAGCCCCTCCAGCTCGCCGCTTCCGTTACGCCTTCGCTCCATTAGAATCCGCCAACCAGCCAGGCAAGCGTCGCAGAGCGCTCGTTATGGCACTCGTCGCCGTTTACTCCCCCGATTGCGACGTGCGGGTTGGCGTACTTCCACAGCGTGAGGTGGCCGTGGGTGAATTCAAGGCGTTTCTCAAGGAGTACGGTATCATCGGGTTGGCGCTCGGTGTCATCATCGGCAGCAAGGCCGGCGAACTCGTGACCTCGATCGTCGATGGGCTGCTGATGCCGGTCGTTGGCAAGCTGCTGCCGAGTGGGGACTGGCAGAAGCTTGTGGTGGGACCGTTCCAGATCGGCGTCGTTCTTGCCGCGCTGATCAAGTTCATCGTGGTGGCCTACTTCGTTTTCTTCGTGTCCAAGCGGCTGCTCAGAGAAGAGACGGTCGCCAGGAAGTAACGTCTGCGCGCCTCAGCGCACGCCGGGCGGGTCCAACAGCTGGACCCGCCCGGTCGCGTATCGTGACTGATGTCGCTTGGCTTCGCTGGATCCTGGGCCGCAGGATCTGGCTCCAGTTCTACCACCGGCCGTCAGCACTGCGTCATCACTTCGGCGCTGCTCTATCCAGAAGAGCGCGCGAGGCGAGTCATTCGGTCGCGCTGCCCGGTCGTTGGCGGAACGCAAACAGATACACCGGAACCCCGGCCAGGATCGCTCCGAATACCGCCAGTGCCGGCCACCGCGTGGTCTCGTCGACCAGCGCCGTGACGATCAGAAAGGTCGTCGAGAGCAAAAAGACGATCGGGGCGATCGGGTACAGCGGCGTCCGGAAGGCCGGGGCGTGGTCTTTCCTCCGTCGCAGCACGAAAATGCCAGCGATGGCGAGCATGTAGAACGGCACGATCGCCGTCACGAATGCATCGGCCAGCTGCTCAAAACTCCGGAGCAGCACAAAGCCCACGCCCAGCACGCAGCTGAGGCTGATCGCGACCCACGGGGTCTCGTACTTCGGATGCACCTTCGCCACCTGCTTGAAGAACAATCCATCAGCCGCCATGGCGAAGAAGATGCGCGGGGAGGCCAGCATGGTTCCGTTCAGGGATCCGAACGTCGAAAGCATGACGGTCAGGCCAACCATCGTCACGCCCCACGCGCCGACGAGATACTGCGCGACATCCGCGGCCACCAGCTTCGATTTGGCGATCTGTTCCACCGGGAACACGATCAGGTACGCCACGTTCGCCAGCAGATAAATCGCGACCACGGCCACCGTCCCGATGATCAGCGCCCGAGGCAGGTTCTTCTGCGGATCCTTGATCTCGCCACCGACGAAGCTCACGTCCGCCCACCCGTCGAAGGCCCAGAGCACACTCACCAGTGCCAATCCAAAGGCTCCGACCGAGAAGCTGCCGGGCGGCGCCGCAGGGGTGAAATGCCCGCCCGTCTTCGGCAGACCGATCGCGATCGCCATCACCGCGATGATCAGCAGGCCGGCATACTTGGCGACGGTCGTGATGTTCTGCACCAGCGACCCCCACCGCATGCCGATGATATTGAACGCGCTGGTGACGATGATTGCCAGCGCCGCCAGCCAGTGTGACCAGTCGCTGTAGGGCGCGACCGAGGCGTCGAATCCCGCCACCCGCAGCGAATACTCGGCAAAGGTGAGCGAGATCGCGCCAATGGCCGCCGCCCGGATGATGATGAACTCCGCCCAGCCGAACAGAAACGCCGGCATCCGACCCCAGCACTCCCGCAGGTAGGCGTAGATCCCGCCGGTCTTCGGGTAGACGCTGGCAATCTCGGCCAGGCTGAGCGCCCCGCAGAGGGCGACGACGCCGCCTGCGACCCAGACCGCCATCAGCGGCAACGGTCCGGGCAGCTTGGCGGCGATGCCGGCAGGCGAACGGAATATTCCCGACCCGATGGTGATTCCGATCAGGACGGCGACGGAGCTCCAGAGGCCGAGGCGGCGTTGGAGTCCGGGGGCAGACGGGGATGCGCTCATGCGGCCAGCCTACTCCCCCGACGGCGCAACCGCAACGCAGCTACCGCATCGCAGCTTCCGATCCTCGGCAAAACCGGTCAACTTAGGTTGCAGGGTTTCCGTTCATTCCAGTGCAACCCGTTTGTCGTCCGTAACCCAACGTCTCCGATGATCGCAACCACGATCTTCTGGGTGGCTGTCGCCCTCTGCGTGATCGCGCACCGCTACATCCTGCGCTCCGCATTTGCCGCCGGCGCCACCGTTCAGCACTCGCACACGCTGCCGCCCATTCGCCGCGCCGCTGAGGTGCTCTGGGTGGTGCTTCCGGCCGTCACGCTGGTCTATCTGCTGGTGGCCACGTGGCAGGCAATCGAGGCCCGGAAGAGTACGCCGCCGGTCGCCGCAACCGCTGGGGTCATCACATGAACCTCCTTCGCCGCCTTGCTGGCGTCTCGTTCCTCGCAGCCCTCGGCCACGTGGTCTTCGGTGGCTTTGTTCGAATTTCCGGTTCCGGCATGGGCTGCGGCGATCACTGGCCCAAGTGCTATGGGTACTGGTTTCCGCCGCTCGATCGCCCCGATCTGGTCATCGAGGTGTTTCATCGGTACTTCGCAGCCACCCTCTCGACGGTGGTCGCCGTCTTCCTGCTGATGGCGTTCCTGCGGCGGCGTGAGGCCGGGGTCGCTGGCAGGGCCGGTGTGTTTCGGGCAGCGGCGCTGGCGTTCGGGATCGTGCTGACCGCAGCGACACTCGGCGCGGTCACGGTGAATTATCGCAACGAGTGGTGGGCGACCCTCGCGCACAAGGCAGTCGCGATGTCGCTGCTGGCGACGCTGAGTGTGGCCTGGATGCGCGCCGGTGGTTTGCCATCACTCGCCGCGATCTCCGAACGCGTGGTATCCAACAAGACCGTGAAAGCGTCGACGGTGGCAGCCGTGCTCGCGCTGCTGACGGTGATGATGGGCGGAATGGTGGCCAAGTGGACCGGGGCCTCGGTGGCATGCGTCGGCTTCCCGCTCTGCGGTGACGGGTCGCTTGGCGGCGGTGCGCAGCACATCCAGCTCACGCACCGCGTGCTGGCCTATCTGACGGCGTTGCATGTCGTCTTCATGGCGGTATCGATCATGCGCCGCCGGGAGCACGCCACGATCACGCTGCTCGCCGGAATTGCAGCGGGTGTGGTCGTGCTGCAGATCGTGTTCGGCGCGCTGATGGTGCTCGGCGGGTTTCCCGTCGTGATCCGGTCGTTGCATCAGGCAACGGGCGTGCTGCTCTGGGTTGCGACGTTGACATTGACCTATGCCGCCCGCCGAGCGAAGAATCCGCCGGCCGATGGAGCTGCCGTTGGTGCCGTCGTGCGCCCGCGGGCTCCGCAGATGGCAGGAGCGACGGCGTGACCACACCGGCGCTCGCCGCGGACGTCGCTGTGGGGCGGCCGCTCTGGCGCGACCTGGTGATGCTCACCAAGCCCACGATCATCTCGTTGCTGCTGGTGACGACCGCCGCGCCGATGTACATCGCCGGCCGACCAAGCCTGACCCTGCTGGCGATCGTGATGTGCGGTGGATATCTGATGGCCGGCGGAGCAAACGCGGTCAACATGTTTCTCGATCGCGACATCGACAATGTGATGTCGCGCACGCGGCTGCGGCCAATTCCCAGTGGTCGGATGACGCCGATCGCGGTGCTCGCGTTTGGCACTGCCCTCGCCGCGACAGCCACCTGGATGCTGGCGTTCTTCGTCAATGTGCTGACCGCCGCGCTCGCACTGGGCGGCTTCTACTTCTACGTGTTCATCTATACGCGGTGGCTCAAGCGCACCACGCCACAGAACATCGTGATCGGTGGTGCGGCCGGCGCGTTTCCCCCCCTGGTTGGGTGGGCTGCCGTCACCGGGCGCATCGATCTGACGGCGATCTACCTGTTCATGATCATCTTCTACTGGACGCCGCCACACTTCTGGGCGCTGGCGCTGAACAAGCAGAAGGACTACGGCAACGCCAGCGTGCCGATGGCGCCACTGGTGTGGGGCGAACGCGAAACGATGCGCCAGATGTTCTGGTACACCATCGTGCTCCTCGTCATCACGCTGCTGCCGGTCACGTATGGCGCATTCGGCTGGATTTACGGGATCAGCGCGACGCTCTTTGGCGGACTGCTCCTTGGCGGCGTCGTGAAGATGATGCGCGCCAAGGACTGGGTGAAGCCGGCCTGGTGGGTGTATGGCTACTCGCTGCTGTATCTCGCACTGCTCTTCGTGGCGATGGTCGTCGATCGGCAGCTATCGATCTGAACCGCTCGCGCTGCGCAGCACGACGCCACACCCGCTCACGGCGAATGCACGTGCGGGTGGCAGGCGCAGGATGATCGGCCACGCATCGCTTCCCAGCCTTCACGCCCGATGATCGGCACCATCGCAAGCGCCGCCAGCGGATCGGCCCACCACCAGCCGAAGCTCGCGTTCAACGCCAGGCCCAGCAGGAGAATCCACGACAGATAGCTGCAGAGCATCGTCTGCTGTGCTTCCGCGGCCAGCGCACCGCTGCCAAGGGTTTCCGCAACGCGTCGCTTCGCGCGTGCCAGAGGCGGCATGATCAGCGCACTGAAGAGGGCCAACACGAGACCGATCGTACTCTCGCCCGGCACGTCATGATGACGCAGTGACTGCACCGACTCGTACGCGACGTAGCCCGCCAGGCCGAGGAACGACGCGCCCGTCAGACGGAGCGCAATGAACTCTGCCCGTTCGCGCGACTTCGGGTCACTGTCGGCGGTCAGTCGCCACGTTGCCGTCAGCGACGCCCCCAGCTCGAGCATCGAGTCGACCCCGAAGCCCACCAACGCGATGCTCCCGGCTGCGAGCCCCGCCGTCATCGCGATGATCGCCTCGGCGGCGTTGTACAGCAGCGACACCACATTCAGGATGCGGCCGCGGCGAAGTGCATCTGCGCGAGGGTCGAGCGCTGAGGTGGTCACAGGAGAATCCGGGCTGGGCGAGTGAGGTCGACGACCTGAGTATACCACGGCGCATTGCACGGGTTCGGCGGCGAGTAAGTTGCGACCATGCCCCTCGCACCAGATGACCGTCCGCCGGCACCGCTCCCGGATGACTTGCCGCCCCTCACCGCGTGGGCCGACGTTGACGCAGCGGGGGCCGAGGCGGTACGGCGCTTTACCACGCCTCCACCAATCACGCGACGCATTACCGAGCCAGTGGCCCGCGCCGCGATGCCGAAATTCATGCCGAGTGGCGGACAACACCGCGACGTGCTCGGCAGCGAAGGGCGCATCGCGACGTGGAGCTGGGGTGACGAGGCGTGGCCCTTCGTGATTTGTCTGCACGGGTGGGGCGGCCGTGGAACGCAGTGGGCGCATCTCGCAACGGCGTTGCTCGAGCACCAGCATCGGGTGGTCGTCCTGGACGCACCAGCCCATGGCGCCTCGGATGGTGATCGTGCCTCGCTCCCCGGCTTTCGAAACGCGTTGCTGCGCGTCCTGGATACGCACGGCGCACCCAAGGCACTGGTTGGACACTCACTTGGCGGGCTGGCCGTGCTGGCGGCCATCGCGTCGCGCGCCAATGGTGGGGTCACGCCACTGCCGCGCGCCGTCAGCATCGGCGCGCCAAGCAGCGTGGATCGCCCGCTGAGCCGGTTCCTGCGCCGACACCAGGCCACCGAGGCGGTACAGGCGGCAATGATCGCCAAACTCGAACAGCGGTGGCACTTCCGGTGGCACGAGTTGGAGACCGTGTCACTGGCCGCACAGGCGATGCGCGCTGGCGGCGCCCCGCTGCTGGTGGTGCATGCGGCTGACGACGAACAGGTACTCGTCGTGGAATCGGAGGGCCTCGCCGCCGACTGGCCGAATGCGGAGCGCTGGCTTGCTCCAGAGGGAAGCGGTCACGTCAGGATTCTGCGCGAACCCACCGTGATTGAAAAGATTGTGGCGTTCGTCACCGCGCCCGACGACGCTAACGCCTCAAGGTGAGCGTCACCTCATAGGCCGACTTCGCGGCGCTGAACGAGACGGTCGCCGACGCCTCACCCAGCGACGGATGCCAGGCGCGGAACGACGCCGTGGTGGCCCGGCCGTCGAGCGTGAACTGCGCGGCACCCGCAGCATCGGACAGCGCACTGGTGGCGGGCGGTGCGATTCCCACGTAGGCCCGTGCCCAGGGGAGTCCGGTGGCGAAGACGGCCAGCACCCCCGAACTGTCAGCCCGGTGCTGCACTGGAATGAGCTGGCCGTCCATCGTGAACGGCACCGTGTCCACCGGCAGCGACGGTGACGACGGCACTACCACGAGTGACTGGGCGAGCGAATCGCGCATCACCAGCAACAACGTGCTGCCGGGTGACGCGAGTTGCACGCGTGGCCGAAGTCGGCAGAGGTCGAGCTGTATCGTGGGACGGTATTCAGTCACGCTCTCGACGCGCAACGCCGTTGCGCCTTCCACCCACACGATCGCGTCGGCAACCGCACTGCCGTTCCGGACGATGGCGGTATCGACGAAGTTTTCACTGCACTCCGCAGCAAAACTCCGGGCCTGCACAGTCGTGTCCATCGACGCCGCGCCGGCGAAGACGACACGCACACGCACCGAAACCGGCCGGTCACCGGCGATCGGTTCGCGTGACGGTTGCGGGCGCATGAGCGGAAGGCGCCACGCGCGCTCCGTCGGTGACTGCGCCAGCGGCGCAGCACGCGCCTGGCGCTTCGTTGCTCCGGTGTCACTACGGCCGCAGGCGGCGAGTCCCAGCCAGAGCGTACCGATCACTGCACGCAGCCGAAGCGACATCAGCGGATCGGGACCGAGGTACGGAAGTACAGGAGCAGCGCGTGATTCATTTCGTACCCGCCGCGGCGATTGAAGCGCTGCAGCCCATAGCCCACCTCGGCCCGATTGCGCCTGGTCAGCTGGCGCCCGATCACAAACTGCGTTCGCGACTGCTCGAGCATCGCCACGCGAGATCGTGCCGGCAGCACGTTCACGAGAAATTCCTGCGAGGCCGCGAAGTACACCGTTCCGTCTTTTCGCAGCGCGTGCTGGAATCTGTCCTGGCGTCGCAGACGAACCACGGTCGGCGACCAATCGGCATCAGGCGGCGCGAACTCGCCAATCGAGCGAAGCACACGAAACTCCGCACGCATGCGATCGCTCCAGGTCCAGGCGCCCAGCGGACGGGTGCCGCTGAGCTGCACCCATGGTCGAAGCTCGAAAGAATTTGCGCGAGCCGGGAACTCGCCGTAGCGATATCCCCGCGACCACCCGAGCGCTGCCGTCGTCCGCCAGTGCGGCGACAGATCGCGCGTGATGCCGACCGCCCCGAGATTGATCTGCCAGACCTCGCCCGCATCGGCTCGGCGCCCCTGATAGTCCCAGTAGAGCGCCGTCTTCGTCGCGATGCGATGATCGCCGAACACACCACCCCAGATCATGGCATCGTGGACGGTCCTGCCATTTTGCGCTGTGCACGGCACCGCGGCCGCGAACATGAGCATCACGCACACCAGACGGCGCATTCAAACGTGCTCCTGAGTCCCAGTCGGTGAACAACCATCGTGCGGTTCCATGTGAACCAGCACGCCGAGCACCTGCGGTGTCGTGGCCCGGATCGCTCCCTTCACCCTGCCACTGACGATGTGGGCCGCCTCGAGGGACATCATCGGGTCGGCTTCTATATGAATATCGACCCAATAGCCGCGTCCTGAACGACGCACGGCAAGCTTCTCGACCGCGCGGACGGCATCCACGCCGCGTGCCGCCGCACGAATCGAGGCGACGACTTCCGGCGCGGCCACTCGATCCATCAGGTCGGCGACCGCCGTGCGCATCAGTGCCACCCCATTCCAGGCGATGATGCCCGCGGCAATCAAGGCGGCCCAATCATCGGCGCTCTCCCAGCCCGGACCACCGGCGAGGGCCACCGTAATGCCGATGAATGCGGCGAGTGACGTGAGTGCATCACTCCGATGGTGCTGTGCATCGGCCGCCAGCGCGGTACTGCCGGCCGCGCGCGCGATGCGGCGCACCCGTTTCGCCATCAACTCCTTGATGACGATCACCACGGCCAGCACGCCGAGCGTCCAGGGGGCCGGCGCGTGATGCGGCGTGCGAATCTCATAGATCGACGCCACCGCAATCCCGATGCTGGCAATCAACAGCAGCATCGCCACCGACGCCCCCGCCAGCGCTTCGGCCTTGCCGAAACCGAAGGGATACTCGTCGGTTGCGTCTCGATCGGCGATGCGCACACCAGTCCACACGGCGAGCGATCCGAAGAGATCGAATGCGCTTTCCGCCGCGTCCGCCACCAGAGCATACGAATTGCCAACCAGACCCGCGACGAGTTTCGAGGCCATCAGCGCAATGTTCACCATCATGCCAAGCTGCGCCGCGCGTACCGCCGCCCCCTCACCTGCGGCCCGACCTGGAGCCGGCATCAGAGGCGGAACAGGTCGGTCTGAATCGATCCGGGGGTGACGAGGAGGTTGCCGTCGAGTGTGATCGCGACGTTCACTTCGGTGCGCATCCCAAAGCGACCCGGCAGATAAATCCCGGGCTCGACCGAGAAGAGCACCCCAGGCAGCAGCTCGCGCTCCTCGCGACTCTCGAAGCCATCCATGTGCGGGCCAGAACCGTGCAAATCGCGGGCATCGATGGAGTGCCCGGTTCGGTGCGTGAACGCCGCGCCGAAGCCACGCGCGGTGATGACATCACGCGCCGCGTCGTCGACCGCAGCGCCCGTGATGCGTTCGCCGCGTACACAGGCCGCGCGCACCGCAGCAATCGCGGCGTCACGCGCAGCGCGAATCGCCAGCCAGACCGGCGTGATGTCCGCATCCGAGGGCGAGCCGATGGTGGCCATCCACGTCTGGTCAGCGAACGGCTGCCCAGGTTCACCTGCCCACAGATCGATCAGCAGCACCTGGTCCGACGTGATCAGCGCGTGGCGATCCTCGGCCGGTTCATAGTGCGGATTCGCACTGTTGGCGGCGACGCTGACATTGGACGGATGCGAGGTGATCAGCCCGTGCGCGTCGAACTGTGACATGATCCACTGCTGGACTTCGAATTCATTCAGTGGCGTTCCGGCATGGGCCGCGTCGGCAGCCCGCCGCAGGGCCGCCGGGCCGATGTGGGCCAGCAGCTCGGCCGCACGACCGTGTGCGGCAAGCTGCGCCCGCGTCAGCAACGCGTAGAACCGCGTCACCAGCTCCGCCGACGTCACGACCGTGGCGCCGCAGGCGCGCACCATCTCGATCACGCCGGCGGGCACACGGTCGAGATACGGGACGGCGTCACCCGGGGAATACTCCATGGCGACGCGCTTGCCGCTGACCAGCGCGGACAACTCCAATTCGAGCGACTGCCACGACTGATAGATCCGACGCCCCCACCCAGCCGGCCATTTGCGCCATGCATCGAGTTCGATCGCGTGCATCAATGCAACCGGCGTTCCGGCTGCGGGCAGCCAGGCCACGGCGCGCCGCGACGACAGGCCCTCGAAGCCGAGCAACCCGGCGGCAATCGGATTGCATCCCTTGAACTCGTACAACAGCCAGCCATCGACGCCAGCCGCCGTCAGGGCCGACTGGATTTCAGAAAGGCGGTGTGGTTCTCGCATCCGCGCAACCTATTCAGCGATCGATCTGCGCGGTCAGGACCGACCCCACGACGCGCGCCACCGCTGCCCCGGCTCCGGGCCATCGATCCGCGTCACGACCGCCGGCACGCCAGTGACTTCCTCGAGCATCGTTGAAAACGCCGAGGCGTAGAACGCATAGCCAGCGATCGGCGATCCTTCGATGGTGACCGGATCGTCCACCGCCAGAATCACCGTCGATCCAACGCGATTGAGCTCGGCATCCAGATATCGCCTGGTGAGCCGCCGCACCGTCGCCAGCGCCAGCGGGCGTGCGAAGATACCCGGCAGCCGGCGGATCGCGACGCGTTGTGTGCCAGAGACGGTGTCGACTGCCTCACGCGCCAGCAACGACCCCGCCGAATCGAAGACGCGATGCGCATCCGTGCGACGACCGATCAGGCGCGCAAGTGCCGCCGCCTCGTCGCGCACCGTGCGCTCATTGCGGCGGACCGCTTCGCTGTATCGCTTGATCTGCGCGTAGACGGTGTCGCTGAGTCCAAGCCGCTTGGTGCGCAGCTCCTCGATGTACTCCGCTTCGACATTGCCTTCCGGCGTGTCGACGACGCGAACCGCCTCCAGCAGGCTCAGAGGAAGGCGCGCATCTACGGTGGTGGACATCGGCGTCACTCATGAAGGAGGCGCCCGCCGCGGCGCTGCGGAATCGGGTCGCGCGTCGGCACATCACGTCGCATTGCGAGCGCGCACCGCACACGCACCGAACCTATACCGAAGCAGAAAAGCGGACAAGCGAGGGCAACAGCTCGAGGGTCAGGAACCGTCGCACCCGCGACGCGCTTCGATATATTGGCAATCCTGAATTTCTCCCCGGACTCCGGCCTTTCTGGCGCATGGCTCTCTCTCCCGTTTCCGGCGCTGCGGCATGCCTGCTGGTCGACGTCTGCCAATGGTGACCACCGCCGATCAATCAGGCACACGCGCGTTGATGTGTGTTCCGGTCCGTGCGGACGTGTTCGCTGCAATTGACGGAGAGTTGGATCCGGCGACCCTCGGAGCGATGGATGGGCACCTCGCGGCTTGCGCAACATGCCGCGACCGGCTGAAGAGCGACGTGGCATTCCTTCGTGCGGTGCGCGGGGCGGTTTCACTCGAGATCGCCCCGCTGGCACTGCGCACCCGGGTCGCGCTGCTGCTTCTCGCACGCGCCACCGCAATCGCACCGGCGTGACGTTGCCGCCAATCGTCGCGGCAGCGCTCGGCCCTCTCATCGCCGCCGCGGTCTGGCGGGCGGGCTGGCTGACGACGGCCGGCGCGCTGGCCGCTGCCGCGCTGGGAAGTGCCTGCGCCCTCGCAGGACTCGACTGGGTGGCCCTGTTGCTGACCTTCTTCATCACCAGCGTCCTGCTTGGCCGCCTCGGACGGGCGGAAAAGCAGCGACGCAGTGCGAGCGTGATCGCAAAGGCGGGAGCGCGAGACGCCGCCCAGGTGCTGGCCAACGGCGCGCTGTTCGGCACCGCGGCGCTCGCCGTTGCGCGTGGGACCGCGTCGTGGCCGCTCGCCACCGTCGGACTTGGCGCGCTCGCCGCCGCCACCGCCGATACCTGGGGTACTGAGATCGGCATGCTATCGCGGAGTGCCCCGCGCTCGGTCCTCACCGGCGCGCCGCTCGAGCCGGGCATGTCGGGTGGTGTCTCAATCCTCGGCCTCGTGGCGACCGCAGGCGGGGCAGCGTTCATCGGCCTGCTCGCGGCCGCGCTGCGCTGGCCCGTGTCGGTCGCCGCGGCCGCCGCCACAGGCGGAGTGGTCGGAGCACTGGCGGACTCGGTGCTCGGTGCGACCCTGCAGCAGCGTCGCCGCTCACCGCACACCGGACGCATGACCGAACGGCTGACGGACGCTGACGGCACGCCGACACTGAAAGCGGGCGGGCTCGACTGGCTCAACAACGACGGTGTGAACTTCGCGGCGACACTCATCGGTGGCGGTACGGCCTGGCAGGTCTTTTCGGCGCTCGATGGCGCACGCCGCCCATGACAGCCAGCATTCGTGAATCGGTGCAGGCCCTCGTGATCGGGGGCGGGCCAGCTGGGTCAGCGACGGCGTGGGCCCTGGCATCGCAGGGCCTGGATGTCGTTGTCGTGGACAAGGCACGTTTCCCGCGCGACAAACCCTGCGCCGAGTATCTCAGTCCGCAGGGGTCGCGCATTCTCCATGCCATGGGCGTGCTCGGCACGGTCGAGAATGCCGGGGCCGCACAACTCTCCGGGATGCGTGTCCGCAGCCCGGATGGCGGGATCATCCACGGAGAGTTCGCGGCGCAACATGGCTTCACTGGATTCCGCGATCGCGGTCTGGCATTGCGCCGTCGCCATCTCGATCCGATCCTGCAGCAGGCGGCGCGCGCGGCTGGTGCGTCGATCAGAGAAGGCGTCACGCTCGACTCACTGATCACCGTCGGCGACACGGTCTGCGGAGCACGTGTTCGCGTGAATGGCGACCTGCGCGAACTGCGCGCGCCACTCGTCATCGGCGCCGACGGACTGCGCAGCGGCGTGGCCCGGCGCCTTGGTCTCTCGGGGCATCTCCCGTGGCCGCGACGTGTCGCCTTCGTCGCGCACTACCGCGATGTGAGCGGGATCGGTGCGCATGGGGAAATGCACGTCGAACGGGACGGATACGTGGGCCTGGCCGACGTGGGGCACGGCGAGACGAATGTGGCCATCGTCGTCCCGAAGGCGCTGGCAAAGACCGCATCCGGTGACAGTGCCGGCTTCATGACGCGCTGGCTCGCGCGGCACCCGCAACTTGCGCCGCGCTTTGTCGGAGCGACCCGCGTCGGACCCGTCATGGTCACGGGCCCGTTTGCGTCACACGCGCGGCGCGGCTGGGCGCCCGGTGCGGCGCTCGTCGGCGATGCAGCAGACTTCTTCGACCCGTTCACCGGCGAAGGCATTTATGCGGCGCTCCGTGGCGGTGAACTGCTCGGCGGGTTCGCTGCTGATGCCATCCGGGCCACGTCACCGCGTGCGGCCGGCGACGCACTGGCGGCGTATGACCGCGCGCGCGTGGCAGAGTTCCGGAACAAATGGCGGGTCGAACGTGTCATCGGCGCGGCTGTTTCGTCCCCGATGCTCATGAACCACGCCGCCCGCGTGCTCGGCAACCGACGCGATCTGGCCGATCTGCTGATCGGTGTCACGGGCGATTTCGTTCCCGCCAGCGCCGTACTTCGTCCATCCTTCCTTCTCCACTTCCTCGACCCGCGCCGCTGGCTCGGATCGCGCAAGGCCGCCTGAACGCATGCCAATCGACAAGGATCTTTATCGCGCCGTCCTCGGCCGCTTCGCCTCGGGCGTCACCATCGTGACCACCGTGGACTCCGACGGCCGCGATCAGGGCATGACCGTCAGCGCATTCTCGTCACTCTCGCTCGACCCGCCACTGGTGCTCGTGTGCATCGACCACGGCGCATCACTCTGGCCCGTCCTGCAGCACGCCGCGCACTACGCGATCAACATCCTGAGCGCCGAGCAGGAAGCGCTGTCGCGACGCTTCTCGAGCCGGGAGGGTGATCGCTTTGATGGCATCGGCTTCACGCGAGGCGGCACCGGCGTCGCGCTGCTCGATGACACCCTGGCAGCGGTGGAGTGCACGGTCACGGCGCGCCTCACGCAGGGCGACCACACCATCCTCGTCGGCACCGTCGAATACGGTGTGGCGCGCGACCTGCAACCATTGCTGTACTATCGAGGCGGCTACGCCTCGCTGACACGCTGACGGCGAATCGAGTGGGCTTCCTCACACCGGCACGCCGGATGGGACACGAGGTCCTCGACGAACCCGGGGTGTCGCCGGCGCTGGTGGCCCGATCGCATATCGACATCGCGCGCGCCAATGCGCTGTTCGGCGGCACGCGCGCCGTGGTCTCGCGCGTGCGGGCACTCGCCTCTCGCCTTCCCGAGGCACCGTTGGTCGTGGACGTGGGGGCCGGCTCCGGAGACATCCTCGACGCGGTCTGTGTCGCGCTTCGCGAAACGGGGCGCAGACCCAGACCGGTGGCGATCGATGTCGCGGTCGAATTGGCACCCGCGGTCAGGAAACGCGGCAGCCACTTCATCTGCGGTTCCATTTTTGCGCTACCGCTGCCGGCGGCCTCCGCCGACCTGGTGATTGCGGCTCAGGTCGTCCATCATTTTCCACCCGATGCGCTCAGTGCGATCATCGCTGAGTTGCATAGGGTCGCTCGCCACACCGTACTGATCAGTGATCTCCGGCGCAGCTGGCTTGCGGCCGCGGGCCTCTGGCTGACGAGCTTTCCACTTGGCTTCCATCCGGTCAGCCGCCACGACGGCGTGGTCAGTGTGCTGCGTGGATTCGCGCCCGATGAGCTCCGCGGTGCCATTCTTCAGTCCACCGGGGTCGTCGCGACGATGCACACACATCTCGGATGGCGCGTCACTGCAGACTGGCATCCCGCCCACGCTGGGTGAGCCGGTCCGGTAATGCGCTTCATCATTCGCGTCACCGGCGCCCGTTCGCTGCACTCCTGATTCAACACCATGACGACTCCCGCACCAGACAAGCTCCGATCGCCGTACCGACTCGGGCCGATGCCGCTGCAACGTCACATGATCGTTGTCGATGAGCAGACGGTACACGCGCCGCGCGATGTGATGTTCCGGATTGCATGTGACGTGCTTGCATGGCCCGACCATCTGCCACACTACAACTTCGTGACGTTCCGGAATCGGGCGCGCGACGGCGGCGGGCTGGTCGAGATGAGCGCCAATCGCCCCTTCGGCGGACCGCTCGACTGGAAGACCTGGTGGCTGTCTGAGATGTCCGTCGACGACACGATCCCCAACATCCGGTTCAAGCATGTGCAGGGTATCACGACCGGCATGGAGGTGGAATGGCAATTTCTCCGTCGCGACGATCCGAATGTGACGCACGTGCGTATTGTGCATGCGTGGGACGGGCCCTGGTGGCCGCTGATCGGGCGGGTCGCGGCGATGGCGGTCATCGGGCCGATCTTCATTCACGGCATCGCGTCGCGCACACTGGCCGGTCTCGCGCGCGCCGCTGAGCGACATTCCTGAAGGTTCAACGTCTTCTCCTGCCGAGTCATTGATGTCCATCCCCCGCCGCGTCGTCGTCACCGGCCTTGGCGCCATCACGCCGATTGGCACTGGCCTCGATGCGCTGCGCACCTCGCTGCGCGCCGAACGTTCGGCGGTCGGTATGATCACGCGTTTCGACCCCTCACCATTCCGGACGCACATCGCGGCACAGGTGAACGACTTCCACGCCGAGGACCATCTCGAAGCGAAGCGCGTCAAGCGTCTCGATCGCTTCGGGCAGCTCAGCGTGATTGCGGCCAACATGGCACTCGCCGATTCCGGCATCGATCTGGCCCGTGAATCACGCGAGAACATCGGTGTCATGATGGGGACGGCGCTGGCGGGCGTCGGGTACGCCGAAGAGCAGCTCGGGCGCTATCTCGTCGGCGGATTGCGTGCCGTGGATGCAACGCTGGCCCTGGCAGTCTTCGGCGGCGCCTCGAGTTGCAACATCGCGATCGAGACCGGGGTGCAGGGTCCGAACTCCACCAACGCGATGAGCTGTGCATCCGGCACGATTGCCATCGGCGAGGCCTATCGCCAGGTGCGCGACGGGTATGCCGACGTGATGATTGCAGGCGGCGCCGAAGCACCGCTCGCACCACTCTGTTTCGGTGCATTCGCCTTGATTCGGGCCATGTCCACGCGGAATGACGAACCGACCCAGGCCAGCCGCCCCTTCGACGCGGGGCGCGACGGATTCGTCATGGGTGAAGGGGGCGCCGCGCTGATCCTCGAGGAGCGGAGCCGCGCGATCGCACGTGGCGCGCAGATCTACGGAGAGCTGATCGGCTTCGGCACCACCAACGATGCGCACCACATGACGGCACCATTGCCGGGGGGTGCGCAGGCGGCGCGAGCGATGCAGCAGGCGCTCTCCCGCGCCGATGTCGCGGCGGCTGATGTCGGCTACATCAACGCGCACGCCAGCGCCACGCCACTCAACGATCCCACGGAGGTCGATGCCATGCGCGCCGTCTTCGGTGATTCCCTCAGCGACATCTGGGTCAGCGGCACCAAGGGCTATCACGGTCATGCCCTCGGCGCGAGCGGGGCGATCGAGGCGGTCATCTGCATGCTCTCCCTGAAGGATGGGTGGCTGCCACCCACCGTCAATCTGGAAACCCCCGACGCCGCCTGTGTCGTCCGGCACGTGCCGACCGGCGGTGTGAGCGCGACGCCGCCGGTGGTGATGTCCAACTCGTTCGGATTCGGCGGGATCAACGCGTCACTCGTGTTTCGTACGCCTGAGTAGACGCGTAGCTTGGAGGCTATCAGTCCACCTTCAGGAGTCCAGCTGACATGAAGCCAGCCCGTGAGTTTGTCGCCGAATTCCTCGGCACGTTCGTTCTGACGTTCATTGGCGGTGCTGCCATCATGCAGACGCGCAATGCCGATGCCGGCGCTGGGCTGGTCGAAGTGGCGCTCGCGCATGGCCTGGCGTTGTTCGTCATGGTGAGTGCGCTGATGAAGATCAGCGGCAACTTCAATCCCGCTGTGTCACTCGGTCTGCTGGTCACCGGCCGCATCTCGCCAGCACAGGCCGGCACCTTCATCGCCGGCCAGTTCACTGGCGCCATTGCCGCCGCGCTGTCGCTCAAGGCCCTCTTCCCGGCGGCACTCTGGGAGAGTGCGCGCGGCACGCGTCAGTTGGTGTCGCTCGATGTCTCCACCGGGCAGGCGTTCGCGCTCGAAGCAATCGCGACGGGGATTCTGATGACGGCCGTGATGGGCACCGCCGTCGACGGCAAGGGACCGAAGATCGGCGGGCTCGCGATTGGCCTGTCGGTGACGCTGGGCATCCTCGCCATCGGTCCGCTCACCGGCGGCAGCATGAATCCCGCGCGGACGATCGGCCCGATGGTGGCGTCGGGTGTGTACGAAGGGTTGGCGCTCTATCTCGCCGCGCCGATCGTTGGTGCGGTGGTCGCGGCGCTGATCTATCGGCACCTGATGCTCGACGCCGAGTGATGCGACTCACCGTGCAATCCGGACCAGGCGGCCGGGCACGATGATGCCGTGTGGTGCGGTCCTCAGGCAGGCGTGCAGCGGGGCGGTCTCGACCTGAGACCGCCCCGCTGCGTTCCAACAACGCCGCAATGGCTACGGTCGATCGACTGTGAACTCATCCGATTGCAGATCGTAGCGCTGCGTCGCGGAAATCGCCTGATACCGGACGCGTATCACCACGGCGCGCGCCTCAGCACCGGCGACGCCGCGAAACATCGGCGCATCGCCAGTCACGGAGATTTCGCCCATCGCACGCGCACCGAGTTCCTGCACCGCCGCCGTACAGGCGACGCGCCGCGGCGGCGTGATGAGTGTCCACGTCCGCGAGGAGGGCAGCCGCGCGTCGATCTCTGCGGTGCACGGACTGATCGTGAGCTGATCACCGACTACGCTGCGCACCGTCGCCCTCGCGGTGAACAGGTTCGCGCCGACATCCGACGGGTTGACTCCAAACAGTGTCGGAACCGCCTCGACGCCAATAATCCGGGCCTCGACGGGTACGTCGGCGGCCTCGGGCGACGTTGCCGAACTGCATGCCGCGAGGGGAAGAAGTGCGGAGAGAACGAACTGTCGAATGGCAGACATCATTTTCCGTCGGGGTTGGTGAAAGGGCTTCAGGTGCGAATTGGTGCGAACCGAGTGCCATAAGTGCATGATCAACCGGCCCTGGCTGGCGCGTCAGGGTCGCGTGATGGTGTACTCGTCGGAATTCACAAAGAATTCCTCGGTTCCTGATCGGACGAGGAATTTCGCGCGGATCACGACTGCCCGAGCAGCAGTTCCGGCCACTACGCGGAACTCGTCCGAAGAGCCGCTCGCGCCCAGTTCAGTTGTCGCCCCTGAAGCGAGCGGCGTTTCCGGAATTGGACAGAGACCCACACGTGCGAAGCCGACGTTGGTCCACACCTCTGCGGACGGGAGTCGAATCTCGATGTGGCTCGAGCACGGAATGATCGAGACGGATTCGCTCGCCGCATTGCGCACCAGAACCTGAGCGTGCAGGGAAGGTCCACTGCTGGCCCAGAGGAAAACATCAGCAACGGAAGTGATGGTGGCTGTCACGCGTGTCTCGCCCGATACTACTCTCGGTGCGGTCGACGTGTCATCGCCACAGCCTGCAAGGAGGATCGCACCAAGGACCAGGAGGCGCTGCGTCGGAAGCATGAATTTCGACATGAGAGTCTGCGCGGAAGGTGTGTGACAGTAGGCCGGTGAACGACGCAGCAACGCACCAGTGTTGCCGTCTCGAAGGGATACCGTTGTCACTGCCGCTCGGTCACCAACGCCACCTGAATTTCGTTGCACCAGAAAGGACTTTCGTTGCACAAGCAATGCGGGGCGATCTCGAGTGAGACCGCCCCGCACTGCCCGCATCGACTTTGCCCGGCGTGCTACTGCAGCTGCCAGGTGACTTCGGTGGACTGCAGCGTGTAGGATGCGCTGGCGCCCGAGAGCGTATGCCGAGCGCGGAGCACGACTGACGTACCGGCAGCACCGGCCACGGCCCGGATCTTCGCCGGATCGGCAACCGCAGTGAAGTTCGCCGACGCGCCCGGCGACAGCAGAATGGCCTGTGCGCTGCACGCACTGAACGTGGACTTCACATCCGTCCAGTTCGTGCCCGAAGGGGTTCGGGCTTCGATGAACTGCGTGCACACCCCGCCGCTCACCACCTCGGCCAGCGTGCTGGTGACCGACACCGTCATCGACACAATGGCATCGTTGAGCGTGGCCGTCGGCGCAACCGCAACCGCCGAAAGCCGTGTCTCGATCGGCGAAACCGGCGTCGGAGCGGTGGTATCATCCGCCCCGCAGCCGACGAGCAGCAGCGACGCGGAAAGCAGTGCAATACCTGAAATCTTCATCATCGAGTGTCTCCTCTTGTAGTTCATGTCCGAAGCCGGAGTGGCAGCCCGCAACGAGGGCGCAGCAACTGGGTTGCATCGGCCTCGGGAGTCAGATGTGCATACCGCGTGCCGCACGGTCCGGTCACAACGTTCCTAGGCCCGACGGCTCACGAATGTCATACGAGCTCGGCCTTACGATATGCTGGGCCTGTTCAGGCGCCGGCAGCCCCGGCGCCGAACTTGACGTTGTACCGATCGATGCTCTCCCCGATGATCCGGCGCGCCTCCTCGGCATCGAACCAGCCGAGAATCTCCACCCGCTTGCCCTCGAGATCCTTGTAGATCTTGAAAAAGTGCTCGACTTCGCGCAGAAAGTGGCTCGGCAGGTCGCCCAGGTCGTGCACCTCGTCATGGATCGGGTCGTGCATCGGCACCGCCAGCACCTTGTCGTCAGGCTCGCCTTTGTCGAGCATCTTCAGCACGCCAACCGGGCGGGCATCGATCTGGCACCCCGGAAAGGTCGGCTCGTTGATCCGGACCATGATGTCGAGCGGGTCGTTGTCCTCGTGGAGCGAGCGGGGAATGAACCCGTAATCGCCCGGATAGTGCACCGCGGAATAGAGGACGCGGTCCAGTTTGAACAGTCCCGTCTGCTTGTCGAGCTCGTACTTGTTGCGGCTCTTCGCCGGAATCTCGATCACCGCGGTGACGTGCTCCGGAGGATTGTCGCCGGGTGGAAGGTCGTGCCAGGGATTGAACATGTACGCTGATGATCGAGTGGGCTGCCGCCGGCGAGTCCGCCGACGGAGTACAGAATAGCAGACGACCGACGGGCGGAGCTGGTCAGCGCGACCCGTTGAGGACTCGCGCCGCCGTCGTGGCGAAATACGTGAGGATGATGTCCGCTCCAGCCCGCCGGATCGCGATCAGACTCTCGAGCATCGCCCGTTCGAGGTCCAGCCAGCCACGTTCCGACGCCGCATGCAGCATGGCGTACTCCCCGCTCACCTGATACGCGGCAACCGGCATCCCCGTCACGTCCTTCACGCGGCGGATGATGTCCAGGTAGGCGCCGGCCGGCTTCACCATGATGATGTCCGCCCCTTCCGCGATGTCCTGCGCAACCTCGCGCAACGCCTCGTCGGAGTTGGCGGGGTCCATCTGATAGGCCCGCCGGTCTCCGAATGCCGGGGTGCTTTCGGCCGCCTCGCGGAACGGACCGTAGAACGCGCTCGAGTACTTGGCGGCATACGACATGATCGGGATGTGCGCATGGCCGACCGCGTCCAGCGCCGCGCGGATCGCGCCCACCCGACCATCCATCATGTCGCTCGGCGCAATGATGTCCGCGCCCGCATCGGCGTGCATCACCGCCTCTCGCGCGAGCAGTTCGATCGTTGCGTCGTTGTCGACCTGTTCGCCCTTCAACACGCCGCAGTGACCGTGATCCGTGTACTCGCACATGCAGACATCCGTGATCACCAGCAATGACGGCAGCGCCGCCTTGATCGCGCGGACGGCTTCGGCAACGGGTCCGTGACGATCAGCCGCCCCCGAACCCACCGCGTCCTTTTCGGCCGGAATGCCGAACAGAATGACGCCGCCCACGCCCGCCGCGGCGGCCGCGGCGGCGTCGCGCACGCACTCGTCGACCGAGGTCTGCGCACAGCCCGGCATGGAGGAGATCGGGTGCCGGATTCCAGCGCCGGGGCGCACGAACAAGGGCAGGATGAACTGCGACGGATGCAGATGCGTCTCGCGCACGAGCGCCCGTATCGCCGGCGATTGCCGTAACCGTCGCAGACGCACGGCTGGAAAAGCAGCGCCACCGCCTGCCGAGGGCCGATCGGGGACGTTCGAATCGAAGGAAAGCACGCGGGGATTGCTGATGGACGTCATGCGTCGGGTTCCATCCGGAGAGACGAAACCGCCAGTGAGCGATACGGCGACCGGGTACGCATCAGCGCGACTCCTCGCGCGACGCGGCCATCACCGCGCGCGCGCCGACGAGGATCGCGGTCGCGCCCTGGTCGCGCAATTGTGCGGCCAGTGCGTGTGCACTGGCGACGATGTCCGGACCAACCACCGCCGACGCCCTCAGCATCGGCGTGCCATCCAAGCCGGCGACCAGACCGTACAACACGCGTCGGCCGCCGTCGGACTCCGTCATCAGCGCGCCGATCGGCACCTGACACCCACCATCGAGCGCCGCCAGCAGCGCACGCTCGCACGAGGTGGCATCCATCGTCGGTTGATGATTCAGCTTCGCGACGATCGTGGTCACCGCCGCATCGTCCTTCCGCACCTGAATGGCAATCGCCCCCTGTCCTGCCGCGGAGAGCCATTCCGGCGCACTGAGGTAGCTGCGGATGCGTGAGGAGAGACCGAGCCGGTTCAGCCCTGCTGCAGCGAGAATCGCGGCGTGGCAGAGGCCCTTGTCGAGCTTTGCGAGTCGCGTGCCGACGTTGCCGCGCAAATCCACGACGGTGCAGTCCGGCCGCAAGGCCATCAGCTGCGCGCGCCGTCGCAGGCTGGACGTGCCAATGACGGCACCATGCGGCAGCTCCTGCAGCAGCGATCCGGCGACGTCGGCGCGCACCACCAGTGCATCGCGCGAATCTTCGCGCGGCAGCTGCGCCATCACCGCCAGGCCATCAGGATCGTCGGTGGGGAGATCCTTCAGCGAGTGCACGCACAGATCAGTCACGCCTTCGCGCAGGTCGCGCTCGAGTTCTTCCGTGAAGAGGCCTTTGCTGCCGATGGCCGTCAGCGCGACGTCCAGGCGCCGATCACCGATCGTGGTGTAGGTCACCAGCTGGCTTGCCACACCAATCGCCGCCAGTTCGGCCTGCACGGTATGCGCCTGCGCCAGCGCCAGCGCGGAGGACCGGGTTCCGATCTTCAGCGGACGGGATTCAGGGATCATGGAGGGGGTGTCAGGTGTTGGATTGCTCGGCGTCGGGCTCCGACCGCGCGTATCACCGCAGCCACCAGTCCGTCGACGGTCGAGGGCATCGCCTCTGCGGCCACGCGCAGCCCGGCGGCGTGCGCCGCCTGCGTCGTGATCGGTCCGATCGAAACGACATCAGCGATGGCGTGCGCCGGGGCCATCGCGGCCACCCACGCATCTACGGCGCTCCTCGCCGTCAGGGTGACGGCGTCGATGCGGCCAGACTGCAACGCCGTCTGCAGCCATGATACATCGTCGTGCGTTGCGAGGCTGTCGTAGACATCGATTCGATCAACCCGTGCACCGAGCGCGCGCAGGCCGTCGGACAAAACATCACGCGCACCTGCCGCGGCGGGATACAGGAGCCTGGCCCCGGTCAGATCACGCTGCGCCGCGAAGGCCGCGAGCAATGCCTCCGACACGAACCGTTCCGGCACCAGTTCCGGCTCGACCCCATGCTCGCGGATGGCGCTGGCGGTTGCCGCACCCACAGCCGCGATCCGCACCGGCGCCCAGTGTGCGGCCTGCAACCCGCACGCGTCGGTCGCGGCGAACAGCAGGGCCACACTGGTCGCGCTGGTGAAGATCACCCAGTCATATTCGGTCAGCGTAGCAGCCGCGACAGCAAGCGCCTCGGTATTGCACGGCACAATGCGAGTGGCGGCGTATGCGATCACCTCGGCACCGAGGGCCTGCAACGGCGCGACCAACTGCTCCGCACGATCGGCGGAACGCGTGACCACGATCGTTGCACCGCGCAGCGGCCGGTCGGGTCCGGCATCCTCGCCTGCCATCATCGCACCGCCCACCACCTCCGCCATCACCGACGGGGCGCCGAGTCGATCGCGTCACCGCGTCGAGCCATGGTCCGGGCGCGGACGACCAGCGACATCACGTAGCCGCCGACGATCAGCGCCGATGCGATGTAGGCGGCAAACATGTATCCGGCGTTGTCGGGCATCACTCGCCTCCTGCTTCGCGCGATTCGACACGATCGCGAAGTGCGGCATACTTCAACCGGCCCCGGAGCAACGCGACGAACAACAGCGCGAACGCCAGAAACGTGAGCGACAGCGTGAGCCCCATTTCCGGCGATAGCTTCGGCTTCTCCGGCGCCAGCACGATGGGCTGCGGATGCATCGTCCGGAACAATCGCACGCTCAGATGAATGAAGGGCACCAGCAGCGCCGCCAGGATGCCAAGCACGGACGAGTACCGTGCCCGCTGCTGCCGGTCTTCGATCGCACCCCGGAGCACGGTGTAGCCCAGCAGGATGAACCAGAGGAACAGGGTGCTCGTCAACCGCGCATCCCAGGTCCACCAGGTGCCCCAGATCGGCTTGCCCCAGAGCGGGCCCGTCACCAGCACGATGCTGAGAAACACCAACGCGATCTCGGCCGAGCTTTCGGCCAGGCGATCCAGCCGCTCGTCGCGCAACCAGAGGTACATCGCACCGCCCACCGCCACCAGCGGGCAGGCGAGGTACAACCCCACCACCGCCGACGGCACATGGATGTAGAAAATCTTCTGCGCCTCACCCTGCAGCGCTTCGGGCGGCGTGAACCAGATCGCGCGCGCAATCGCTGCCGCAACCGCGACCGCGGCCAGCGCCAGCAACCAGTCGAGGACCTGCGCCGCGCCACGAGCGGATCGCCCGGTTCCGGCAGTCGGCAGGGCGTGGGCGAGAGAATCTGACATGAGCTGCAAGGAAAGGGACAAGAGAGAATCGGCGCGCACATCGAATCGACCGCAAGAGCTGAAACCTATTCCCCCCGATCGGTCGGCAGCCGGAGGACCGCGTCAGTCCTCGATGGTGAACGGAAAGGCCAGCACACATGCCACCCCGAACATCAGGTCAAAGGCGACCAGCACCTGAATCCACGGCATGACCGTCTGGAGCTCTGCCCCCACCAGCAGCTTGGCCGACGCCTGCGCGGCCGGCACCACCACCGGAATGAAAAACGGGAGCGCCAGCATCGGCAGCAGCAGCTCGGCAAACCGGGTATGCACGGTCATCGAACTGAACAGCGTCCCGACCGTCACCAGCCCGACCGCCGCCAGCACCCCGATGCCGCCAAGGATCAGCAATCCGCTGCCGAACTCGAGATTGTAGAAAAGAACGACCGCCGGGATCGTGATCGCCAGCACCGACGAGACATAGACCAGATTGGCGAGCGCCTTCCCCAGAAATATCGCCTCACGCGGTACCGGGGCCAGCAGGAGCCCATCCATTGCCCTGGTCTGCAATTCCAGCCCGAAAGTGCGATGCAAGCCGAGCATGCCGGCGAAGGCGAAGATGGTCCAGAGCACGCCCGGCGCCATGTCGATCGGCCGCACCGCCGTCGGGTCCCACACCATGTAGAAAATGCTCACGCCCAGCAGCGAGAACACCAGCGACGAAAAAAAGGCGCTCCTCGTCCGGTACTCGATGGCCAGGTCCTTTCGCGCGATCAGCCACGCCACCGCGAGCAGCCCAGGTGGCTGCAGCTCGCTCATGCGGCAGACTCGAGTGCGAGAAGCCGATAGTCTTCGGCGAACGCAACCGGGTCGAGCCCGGCCGCCGCCTCGTGGCGTCGGATCGTGCCCTCGAGCATGATGGCGGCGTGTGTCGCCAGCCCCAGGCCTTCTTGAACCGAGTGGGTGATGAGCGCCAGTGAAGCGCCATCGTCGCGCAACGCTCGCAACAGATCAGTCAACGCACGCGCACCCGAAATGTCCAGTCCGGTGTAAGGCTCATCCAGCAGGACCAGCGCCGGGCCATGGACGATCGCGCGCGCGATCGACACGCGCTGCTGCCAGCCGCGGCTCAGCGCCCGCACCGGCGTCAGCTCCCGTCCCTGAAGGCCCAGCCGTGCAATCGCGGCCCCCGTCGCAGCCGGCACGTCTGACACACCGTGCAGCTGCGCCGCGAACGCAATGTTCTCCCGGACCGTCAGCACGTCATACAGCATGCTCTGGTGACTGATCAGGCCGACTCGCCCACGTTCGGCCGTGGCGGCACTCGTCAGCGCTTTCCCGAGCAGGCGGACTTCACCGCTGGTCGGACGCAGCAGCCCCGCCAGCAGGCGGAGCAGGGTCGTCTTGCCAGCCCCGTTCGGGCCAAAGAGTGCCAGGCACTCGCCAGCGGCAATCGACAGATCGACACCGGCCACCGCCCGGCGCCGACCGAACCGACGCACCAGCGCCACCGTCTCGCACACGGCGACTGCTTTCTGGGCAGGGGCGTCGACCTCGGCAGCGCGCAACGATGACATCGCCCCAAGCTAACGCCCGCCGCCACTCTCGGTCGCGACGGTTGCCCGGCAGGGCGCCATACTGCAAACTGACCGCTCGCCGTCACGCCCCGCCTGAACCCCGCCAGACCCATGTCAGAGATCGACGCACTGCTGACCGAAAATCGCCGATTTCCTTCTCCTGCGGCCTTTCAGCGTGCGGCGACGGTCAGCGACACGTCACTGGCGCGCGAGGCGGCCGCCGACCCGGACGCCTACTGGGTCCGCATGGCGCGTGAACTGGAGTGGATCACCCCGTTCACCATCGGGCTCGAGTGGGACGCGCCGTTCGCGACCTGGTTCCGCGACGGACAGATCAACGTCAGCACGAACTGTCTCGATCGTCATGTGCGCACCGCCCGTCGCAACAAGGCCGCCATCATTTTCGAAGGCGAACCCGGCGACCAGCGAACGCTCACGTACTGGCAGCTCTACACCGAGGTCTGCAAGTTCGGCAACGTCCTGCGCAGCCTCGGAGTCCGCAAGGGTGATCGCGTCGCCATCTATCTGCCCATGATTCCCGAGGCGGCGATCGCGATGCTGGCCTGCGCGCGCATCGGCGCCATTCACAGTGTCGTGTTCGGTGGTTTCAGCCCCGACTCACTGCGCGACCGCATCAACGATTCGCAGTGTCGCGTGTTGATCACCGCCGATGGCGGCTTTCGGCGCGGTCAGGTGGTGCCGCTCAAGCGCAATGCCGACGCAGCCATGACAGATGCGCCGAGTATCGAGCACTGCGTCGTGGTGCAACGGAGGGCGGGTGGCATGGGTGATGAAAGTTTTGCGCAGATGCAGGAAGGCCGCGATTCGTGGTGGCATCGACTGATGCAGAAGGCGCCGCTCACCTGCGAACCTGCGGTCATGGATGCAGAAGATCCACTCTTCATTCTGTACACGTCCGGCACCACCGGAAAGCCGAAGGGTATCGTACACGGTACGGGCGGCTATCTCACCGGTGTCACGACGACGGCGAAGCAGGTCTTCGATCTCAAGGATGACGATGTGTTCTGGTGCACCGCCGATGTCGGTTGGGTCACTGGCCACTCCTACGTCGTGTACGGGCCACTGGCAAACGGCGCGACCTGCCTGCTCTACGAAGGCGCACCGGACTGGCCGGATCGCAATCGGATGTGGGAGATGTGCGAACGACACGGCGTGACGATCTTCTACACGGCACCGACGGCGATTCGCGCGTTCATGAAGTGGGGCGAGAAGCATCCGAATGCATCTGACCTCTCCCGCCTTCGGCTGCTCGGCACCGTCGGCGAACCGATCAATCCCGAAGCGTGGATGTGGTATCACCGGGTGATCGGCACGGAACGCTGCCCGATCGTCGACACCTGGTGGCAAACCGAGACTGGCGCCATCGTCATCGCTCCGCTGCCGGGTGTGACTGAAACAAAGCCAGGCAGCGCAACGCACTCGCTGCCCGGCTACAGCGTCGCACTCGTGGACAAGGCCGCCGACCCAATTCCCGTGGGTGGTGGCTTGCTGACGATCACACGCCCGTGGCCGAGCATGTTGCGCGGCATCTGGGGTGATCGCCAGCGGTATGTCGACACGTATTTCAGCAAATGGCCTGGCCGCCCCGATCTCTACTTCGCCGGCGACGGTGCCAAGCTCGACGAGGATGGCTACTGGTGGATTCTCGGTCGCGTGGACGATGTGCTGAATGTCGCCGGACATCGCATTGGCACGATGGAAGTGGAGAGCGCACTCGTCGGACATCCCTCGGTTGCCGAAGCGGCCGTCGTCGGCAAGGACCACGAGCTGAAGGGGCAGGCCATCGCTGCCTTCGTCACGCTGCGTGAAGGCTTCACGGCGTCGTCCGCACTGCGCGACGAACTTCGCGACTTCGTGGGAGAGAAAATCGGAGCCATCGCGAAGCCGGATGACATCCTGTTCAGCGCCGACCTCCCGAAAACCCGCTCGGGCAAGATCATGCGGCGCCTCCTGCGCGACATTGCCGAGGGGCGCGCCCTCGGTGACACCACCACCCTTGCGGACCCGAGCGTTGTCGCCGGACTCAAGGAGCAGTACGAGGCGCAGGAGTCGTGAGGTAGCTGGCATGCGACCCCCGCCACGCTTACCCTTCTGGGCATGAGCCTTCTTGGCCGTCTCTTCCCCGACACGCTGTTCCCCAGAAAGCTCAGCGATACCGCCGAGCGGCGCCTGCGTCTGGCGCAGGCCCGTGCGGAGGAAGCGGTACTCGAAACGCACGTGCGCAACGCGCTGTTGTATGTCGACACGCTGGCCGGTGAACTGCCGTTCGATCGCGCGATCGAGACGTACATCCGCATGCTTGGCATTCCTGAGCCCCTCGCCAGCACTGTGGCAACGCGTACCCTGGTGGTGCTCGGCGATGATGTCGTGCCGGAGCGCACCACGCCACTCGGCGATCAGATGCTTGGCGATGATGTCCTGCCGATCGTGCGTATCGCAGCCGGTGACGGCAACGCCCGCCGCCGCTGAAGTCCTGTCACCGCGGGCCGTGTGCTACCCGCGCTCACCTGCTGATCGCAGGCGTCGCGAGAATCGTTGCGAGACGCCTGCCAGTCCAGCGAGGGAAGTGGCGCTACTTTGCTGCGGGCACCGGGACCACGGCTGGAATCGGAAGATTCGGGGCGTTCGCTGAGTCGACTGCCGCCTTGATGTCGTCGTAGTTCGCGGCACCGCGCAGCATCTTGCCGTTGATGAAGAAAGTCGGCGTGCTGCCAACCTGCTTCGTCACGCCGAGGGCGTAGTTCGCCTTGATGCGTTCCGTGTGCGTGCCCGCATCCATGCAGGCATCCCACTTCTTCATGTCGAGGCCGAGCTTCTGCGCATAGGTGCTGATCACGCCGCGCGGATTACCGGTCGCCTGGCCATTCCATTCGAACTGGCCTTCGAAGATCCTGTCGTGCAGTTCCCAGAACTTCCCCTGATCATCGGCGCACGCGGCGGCCATTGAGGCAGGAATCGTGTTCTGATGGGCGTTGAGCAACGGGAAGTCATAGAACGTGTAGCGGACAAGCCCGGTCGCAACCAGGTTCTTGCGGACATCGGGCTCGGTGATCGCCGCAAAGCTTCCGCACGCCGGACACTCGAAATCGGCAAACTCCACGATCTCGACCTTGGCGTCCGGCGATCCGATCGTGTAGCCGCGGGCCCTTGCCGCCAGTGCCGAATCTGCCACATTCGCGAGCACGATCGGTGGGGCGGTTGGCGGCTGCTGGGTCTTCCAGATCATGAATCCGACGCCGGCGACGACGATCGCACCCAGCGCGGCAAGGAAACCGGTGTTGTTGGACTGCTTGCGTACTTTCGCACTCACGATGGATCGCCCTCAGCGGTGTCGGCCCCCGTTGTCGCGGGTCCGTCTGGTCTGCCGTCAATTGGAGAATTCGGGGTGTGCGGAACGGTGCCCCGCACGTCAGCCGCGTCGGCCGCGGCCCCCAAGGGTAGGTGTACCACCGCACGCCGCGCTAGTTCAGCGGGCGGATTCGCGGTCGTGATACATTTGGCAGGTGCCGCGTCCGCCCATCATTGCCACACCGTTCTTCACACAGGCGACCTCGGCGCACCGCCGTTTGCCTCTGAGCCGGTCTGTCCTGCCGTACGTTCCACCGGACGGCGACTACGTGCGGCTTCCCGTCGGCCCCGGCGCGCTGCACGCGCTCCGGTACGGGCATGGTGGGCCGGCCGTACTGCTCGTCCACGGCTTCACGACCAGCGCGCCGCTCTGGCAGCGTGTGGCGCCGACGTTGCTGGCCAATGGCTGCCAGGTGATCGTCCCCGACCTGCTTGGCTTCGGTGAGTCGGACCGACCGGTTGGTGGTCCGTACACCGTCTCGGCTCAAGCCCGGTACCTCGATCGCGCACTGGCGCTGCTCCGCGTGAGCCGGGTCATCGCCGTGGGGCAGGACCTTGGCTGCGTCGTCCTGCGGCGGCTGGCACAGATCCGTCCGGAGCGGATTGCCGGGATGGTGCTCTGTTCACCCACCCCGGCGGATCTCGCTGGTGGCCCCGAGATCGAGGCCGTGCGCGGCCAGACCGGGCCCGCCCTGCTCGAGATCTCCAGTCGTCCGCTGGGGGTAGTCGACCTGCTCGGGCCGGTGCTCCGTGGCGCGGTCAGCGAGCTCGAGACTATGCCCGACAAACTCGTGGCGCGCTTCTCAGCGCCGTATACGGGCAGTCAGGGGGCACGCCACCTCCTGGATCTCGCCCGCGCCGTGGCCGAAGAGGAGGACGCCATCCCTCTCCCCGCCAGCGATTTCACCGTGCTGCGCGTCACTGGGGAGGACGATCCGATGGTGGCACCAGCGTCGGCACCAGTCATTCGACTGCCTGGCGCCAGACGTTTGTTGCCTGTGGAACGGCCAGGCCCCCTCGCCGCGCTCATCATGGAGCGGGTTGAGACCACGCACGATTCGCCCGTCTCGCTGGAAGAACGAGGCGATGCCGACTAGTCTTCCAGCATTACAGATGCAACCAATGAGGTGAATTTGACGAAAAAGAATCGACAGCGTCGAGTAGTGACGCCGCCGACCCCGTTCGAGCAGGCGCGCGATGAGTTGTTCCAGCAGATCATGCGGTGTGAAGTCATTGGTGCGGCGCCCGATCATCAGGGTGAGTGGTTCACCGAGACGATGGCGTACTTCGCCGGGCGATACCCGGAGTTGAAACCGGCCGATGTGAACGACCTGCGCAAGCTGGGCGAGCGATTCATCCAGCCGCCCAAGGCCGCAGTGGTGACCGAAGATGCGCCAGCGGTCGAAGCGGAAACGGTCACGCCCGAAGCAGCAGCGATCGATGCGCTGGTCGGTGACGCAACCGGAATTGAGAACAGCAACGAATCAGCTGACGTGGAAGAAGCGGAAACGGTTCCCGCCTGACCCTGCGCTGCACGTTTCAAACAATTCGCCCTCCGCACTGCGTGTGCGGGGGGCGTTTCGTTTCCAGAACTCGGACCGATGGTTCACCAACGACGGAAGACCGCGGTGAACCGCACACCGATCTGACGACTGCACGCGAGCACGACGGTTTTCCGTGACACGTTCACCGCGGCGGCGGCATCGGCGGAAAGAGGGCGCGAGGTCGCCTCGCTGCCGGCGCAATCGGTGCGGGGTCGACGGGGTCGTCCCACTCTTCTGCGTCAGCCTCCGGATCAAATCGAGGATCGTGGGTCGCGACACTCGCTGCCGGCGGCACGCCGCCAGTCTCCGGATCAGACGCCGCCTGCGACTCGGGCTGGCGGCTCGCCGCCGCCGCCGCCGCCACCGCCTCGACGACCGCGAACATGTCGAATGGATCGTGCGATGCCGACCCTGGCATCGCTGACGGGTCGGCCAACACCACCGCCGGCGTCTGGAGCGGTGCCGGCAGCGACAGGAGAGTGCCCGCCGGCAGTATCGCCGTGACAGCCGCTGACGCTGCGCCGGGCAGGAGAGTGCCCGCCGGCAGTATCGCCGTGACAGCTGCTGTCACGGCACCGGGCAGGAGCGCCGACAGATCGCCGCTCTCCAATGCCGCACGCTGCACCTGTACGCGGTGTTCCGCGTACTCGATCTGCTCTTCCACTGTATCGAGCGACTGCGACAGGCGATCGAGAATCTCGAATGGCCGAAACCCAGGCACGCGCAACGTCGGTGTCCAGTCCACCACGTCGCGCATGACACCGACTGGCAATGCGCGACCTGGTTCCATGATCAGCAGCAGGTCGCGCGAATCAGCCGAGCGCGCCGAAAAGAGTCGAAGATTTCCGTCGCGACCGAGCAGCAGCGCTCGAATCAGCGTCCCCATCGCCGTGCTGTGAATCGTCCGATGAAGAATCCGGTGACGGATTCGTCGCAGTCCGCGCGCCGAGGGTGGAAGGAGCGTCGTCATGAACTCGACCAACGGGATCGAGTCGAAGAAGGCTGCGGCCGTCCGGGCGAGCACCTGCACCTCGCGGGCCGTGAGTTCCTGCACCTCCGACTGCGCCCGCCGCAGCTCCCGCGCGCGATTGGCGAGAGCGGTGGCGCGTGCCAGCGCATCGTTCCGGACAGGAGTGGTATCAGTGGCCATCATTCTGGGCTGGTACAGTGCCCCGGCGCGGGAATTTGCCGGACTCAACCATTCAGTCTCGGTCGCGGCCGGTGAATCTTGAACTTCGCCGGGTGGCAGCCGGCGTCGGTGGGAGTCAGCGACGTCGAGCCGGAGCCCTGCGCATCGTGACACCAACACGAACACCGCCTCCCAACCCCACTTCGACGCCGGGTACCCACCGACCGTCACTCGTTCCCTCGACCCCGACGGTCACGATCGCCACCACCCGCGCTTCCCGCGCGTCCTCGAAGCGGATGCCGACCCCGCCGCCGGCGTTGATGCCCCACCGCGACTGGCGAAACGGATCGCTCAGCCAGCGCGCCAGGACGTCCACTCGGCCGGTCGCGCGCCAGGTGGCGTCACGCCGCACACCGCCCGCGCCGACGTCGAGCGCCACGCGCACATTGTACTGCGCCGGCACCGCGACACCGAGCGCCAGTTGTGCTCCCACATCACGATCGATCAAGGCATCGGCACGAAGTGCGGTGCGCCAGCGCACCGTTGCCGGTGCGGACGTGGCGAATTGCGCCTGAAGGAACCGTGGCGCCGCTGCGAGACTGACGCTCAACGCGCACAGTCCGAGCGCGTGGCGAGGGGTCACCCGGCGGCATCGCGCGGCGGCGCGGGACGCGGTGCGGTCGCCGCAACGTCCTTCGGCCCACCGGTGCGATTGAACCAGAGCATCAGCGTGTAGTCGGTCGTCGCCACCAGGGCCAGCACGCCGCACGCGAGTGCGAGTCCGGCGACCAGTCGCGGCGCCTGCAGTGCAGCCAGCAAGGTGACGAATTGCAGCACCGTGACCCCCTTGCCAGGCCACCGCGCCTGAAACGTGATCTGCCGCAGCCAGCTGACGTTGCGCGCCACGAACCAGCCAATCACCGTCATCACGTCGCGCATCAGGAGCAGGCCGAGCTGCCATGGCGAGATCAACCCTTCCACGCTGACCGCGATGAACGCGACCAGCATGAAGACCCGGTCCGCAATCGGATCGATCAATGCGCCGATTTTCGTGGCGCTGTGCGAGACGCGCGCAATCACGCCGTCGAGGACATCGGATGCCATCGCCAGCATTACCACCGTCACCCGCCAGTCGGCATCACGGACGCCAAGAAAGACGCCCGCCATGGCGAGACGGGAGAGGGAAATCAGATTCGGAGGCGACAACACATCACTGCGTGGCATACTGACAAGAAAGCAAGTCTCGTGCGGAACGGCCAGCAGTTGCCACACCTGCACCGTCGCCATAGGCTGCCTGATACGTCTGCACACAACTTCCAGACGGCCTCGCCCCTCTCCGTTCCCACTTTGCGTCAGCTCGTCCCTACGCCGCAGGACTCCGTCCGTTGACCGTGGCGTTGCCGTTGGCGGCGCTGGCTGCGGCCGTCCTGATGCTGCTCTGGGATGTGGGTCTCGCCGGGCGGCTGGCGCGAGTCGCCGAAGCGCCACGGGGCTGGGCGGCGCTGACGGCGATCACTGGTTTGCTGCTCATCCCTGCGGCGCTGATTCGTATCGTCGGCAGTTCGCTGCTCGATGGGCGAACCGTGGCCGCGCTCGGTTGGCTCTGGCCGCTGGTCTTGACACTGGCCACGGCACAGGCGATCACGACGCTGGCGAACGGCCTTGGACCACGCGCATTCGTGGTGCCGATCATGGCGTACGACGCGATCATCGCCACCGCCAGCTGGATCGAATATGCCGCCGGCAACGGCATCGCCCTGCCACTCTGGCTGCATGCAATTCCGCTGGCGACGGCCGGCGCCCTCGGATACCTCGCGGGCCCAGCGGCGCTCTGGTCGCCACTGGCCATCGCACCGCCGCTGCTGGCGCCCGCCTATCGCGCCCGGTGGGCGGTCAACGCAACCGTGCGCGGTCTGATTGCCCTCTATGCTGTCGTGGCAGTGGTCGCCTTCGCCAGCGAACTGCCGCAGGCCGTCCATGGCATCCAGAGTTTTTCGCGATGGACGCTGGCACCACTGCGCGAGCGACCGCCGGACACGCCGCTCCTGATCGGTCTCCAGATGTTGCCGGTGGTCCGGGGCATTCCCGCACCGCTCGCGCTTCGCTTTGACTCGGACCTCGCCGACAGCGCGGCCGTCGACGTGATCGCCGTGACGATTGCGCCGGGCGGAGCCACACCGCGCGCGCTCGATTCACTGTCACGTTCGCTCGAGAAGTATCGCGCCGACAGCACGCTGATCGTCGCGACGCTCGGCTGGGACCTGAAGGAAGCATTGCGGGTGCAGTTCGCACCGACCGCATGGGAACGCGATCGGATTCAGCTGGTCGATCAGGTGGTGCGTCGACTGCGCCCCGATGTCCTGGTGCCCATCGAAGACCCGAACGGCATCGGCGTGCAGATCGTTGGGCAGCGTGATCCCACGGAGTGGCAGCCGCTGATGACGCAGGCGGCACGGACCGCCCATATGCTGCGACCGCGAACGCGCGTCCTCGCGGCAATTGCGACATTCGATGATCGCGACAGTGTGCTGGTCAATTGGGCCAGCACACCGGCATCGGGCATGGACGGTATCGGCTATATCCTGCAGCCCGGGTTTCGCGGCGGCGTCAGCCTCGAGTCGCGGCTGCGGGCCGCAGATCGCTGGCGCGTGGTACGCGCTCGACAGAAGCTTCGCGCAGGTGATGAGTGGGTATTGCTCGCCGCTGGCTTCCCGTGGACCCAAGGTGAGCAGGCGCAGGATCGCGGAATCTGGGGCGTTCTGGCGTGGGCCAGCGCGCGGCCGACCATTGCCGGTGTCATCGTTGGCGACGCCGGAGACTATGACACCCGGCGTGGCCTGCGCGGGCCTGGCGGCCGTCTGCGGCCGGCGAGCGCGTCGCTGCGAAGGGCGATTCGCGCCATGAGCACCGAGTCGCGCTGACGCCTCAGTTCTTGGCGGTCCCGCGCACGACGGCTTCCACACGGCGATCAGGGTCGCACCAGCGCCGCACGACATCAAGCACATCGTCGGCGGTGACCGCACGCAGCTGCGGCACTTCAGCATCGAGCTCGGCCAGCCCGTCGCCGACACACCACGCGTCCACCATGTCGCCCAGCTGCGCGCTCGCGCTCTCCTGCCGCAGGGCGTGCATGCCAATCGCATAAGTGCGCGCGCGCTCGAGCTCGTCGGCGCCAACCGGCGCGTCACGCATCGCCGAAAACTCCGACAGCAGGCCCGCACGTGCTTCCAGCTCGCGCTCCGGCGCACAGGCGATGTAGGCCGACAGCATCCCCGCCTTGCGCAGTGTGGACGCACTGACGAACACGCTGTACGCCAGCGACTGGCGACTCCGCAGCGACTCGAAGAAGCGGCCACCAAGCCCACTGGCAATGCCGGTCATGAGCGCGGTGGCATAGCGGGACGGATCACGCCGCGACGGGCCGGGGAACAGCATCGCGACCGCCGTCTGCTGTTTATCCCGCGTCTCGATGATCTCGATCGGAGCGGCAGGAGGCGCTGGCGCCTCGAGCGTCTGGTGAACGGCCGGTTGCAACGAGACGAACGCCCCCGCCAGCAACTCGGCGAGCTCGGATGGCTCGGCATCACCAACGATCGCGAGGACCGACTCGCCAGCCAGGATGCTGGCCGCGTGCCACGCGCGTACCACCTCGGCGTCGATCGAGGCGACGCGTTCGGCGGTCCCGAGCGCATCAAGCGCATAGGGATGGCCCTCGAACAGTGCCCGCCGCGCGACCGACAGCGGATGCCGCACCATGTCATCCCGGCGCGCGCGCAGCTCAGCCAGCATCTGCCCACGTTCCGACTCGACCGACTCGACTGCAAATGACGGATGCTGCACCACGTCGGCAAGCAGCGCTGCGGCTGGCGCGGCGTCGGCGGCCGGTACACTGATCGACCACCCGACGAGCTCCTTGCTGGCGGCAACGGACACGCTGCCACCGAGTCGCTCGCCATCGTCCGCGATCTGCGCCGCCGTTCGTGTTGCAGTGCCCTTCAGCGACGTGCGCGCCATCAGTGCGGTCAGTCCCGATTGTGCCATGGGCTCATCGACCGCACCCCCCTGCACCCAACAGCCCATGTGCACGATTTTCGCACCGGGCTTGCGGCGCACCAGTACGGGAATTCCAGCGCTGGTACGGAAAACGTGGACCTGACCAACGCGGGATTCCGCCCTCACTGACGGCGGCGTGAACGCGGGTGACTGCCGCGTGTGCATTGTCAGCGACACGGGCTCCACCACGGCGGTGTTCCACGCCACCACCACGGCTGGACCGTCGTTGGCCAACGGCGTGGTGCCCATGGGCCGATAGCTGACGATGCCGACTGTGTCGTCACCGCACCATGTCGCGAGCACGCGCTGCACGTCAGTTGCAGCAACGTTGTCCATCGCACGCCACCAGTCGTCGCCGACGTCCGCGCCGCCAAGCGCTTCCCACGCCACCATCTCGCTGGCCTGCCCTTCCATCGATTCCTCCGAACGCAATTGCCGCGTCCGCAGGATGTGCTTCACGCGCTGCAACTCTTCCCCCGACGGCCCTGCGCGCTGCAACTCACGCACTTCGCGCCATGCGGTCGCACCCGCACGATCGATGGTCGCATCGACGCCCACCAGCCCCACCGCGAACACCCCGAGCTGGGTTGGCGTGTAATGGTAGGCGCTGACGCTCATTGCCAGGCCCGACTCGCGCACGGCGCGATACAGGCGCGACGCGCGACCGGTGGAGAGCACCGCCGCGGCCACATCCAGTGCTGGCGCGTCCGGGTGCAGAGGCCCCACCGTCCGCCACCCGAACGTGAGGTGCGCCTGCTGCACGTCGCCGCCCAGCGCGCGATACCTCGCGCCACGCCATCGCTCCTCCTCGGGGCCGTGGTTCGGCAGCGGATCACGTGCCGGCAAGGCGCCGTAGCGTGCACCCACCGCCGAGATGACGGCGTCCGCATCCACGTCGCCGACGACGGCTAGAATCGTGTTCGACGGAGTGTACCAGTTGCGATAGAATCCGCGCACCATGTCGCGCGTAAAGGTGCGCAGGCCCGCTTCACGTCCAATGCGCCAGCGGCGCATCCGATGCGAGTCGTGCAACACTTCGTAGAGCGTCTCGGCCGTCACGGCGCCCGGTGTGTCCTCCTTCCGCGCCGCTTCCTGGATGATCACCTCCAGCTCGCGCCGTAGCTCGTCGGCGTCGATCAGCGAGTTGGCAAAGGCATCAAACTGGATATCGAGCCCGCGATCCCACCGGTCACTGGGCAGCACGGTGATGTACGCGGTGGCGTCGTAGATCGTATGCGCATTCAGCCATCCGCCGACGTCCTTGGTGGCGGTGGCGATCTCACCCGGGCCGCGTGTTGGCGTGCCCTTGAAGTACATGTGCTCGAGCACGTGCGCGATGCCGATTTCCGAATCCGGCTCATCGAAGTACCCGGCCTTCACGTGCGTGACAATGGCAACCACCGGTGCCGCGCGGTCTTCCCGGACGAGGAGCGTGAAACCGTTCGGGAAGACGGTGCGGTGCGTCGGCAGGCTCAATGGATGATTTTCAGGACACCGGCGTCGGCACTGCCGCGCAGGAAGGCCTCGGCCGAGTCGGTCGGTACGCGGTGCCCGGTCTGCGCGTGCACACGCGCCGCCTCGCCGAGCATGAACTCATAGAGCGACTTGCCGCTTGCGCCCGCCTCGTTCATCTCTGTCACGATCGTGTCCCAGCTACCGACGTACATGTCACCGGTTCGTGTCATCACGCTGTGCTCGACCGCGGCATCCTTCTGATCGCGCATTTCGGCGAGCAGCGACCCGAAGAGTTCGAGCTGTCCCTTCGAGTCGGACACGTCGTCGCCTTCGCCGAGGACGCGCGCCTCGATTTCGGACAACATCTCGTCGATGCTGTCCGTCTCGGAGTTCAGCTCCTCGAGCTGGGCCTGCCAGGGGGCCAGATCTGTGTCGTCATCCTGCAGCCGATAGGCCGCTTTCTTCAGCTCGATCAGCCGCCAGATGCCCAGCTCATCCCAGTGGTCCTCGGGCGACGACTTCTCGAACTGATAGAGCGCGGCCTCGTACTCCTGCTTGTCATAGAGCAGATTCGCGAGGTAGATCCGTGCTTCGGTGTAATCGGGGTCGAGCTTCAACGCGCGACGCAGTGTCGAGATCGCGGCATCATCCTCGCCCGAGCGATGCTGCGCGTAGCCCATGCAACTGACCGCCTCGGCCGATCCCGGCTCCTGCTGCACGGCGATATCGAAGAACTGCGCTGCATCGTCGACCAGGTTGTCGCGAAACAAGGCGCGGCCCACCTGCAGCATCAGCTCGACGTCGTCGTGATACCCGAGCTCGAGGATACGACGGAAGTTCTTGCGCGCATGATCGACCTGACCAAAACGCAGCAGCGTTTCGCCCATCCCGGCCAGGCCGTCCTCGTGCTCGGAGTCCAGCGTCAGCGCTTCTTCGAAGCTCCGACGCGCCCAGGCATACTCCTCGCGAGCCAGACGCGCGTATCCCTCGCCCACATGCAACTCGACCGAGGTCGGGTACAGGACGAGACCCTCACGCAGCACCACCAGCGCGTCGTCGAAGCGCCCCTCATTGTACAGCTGGTGGGCGCGTTCATCGTACTCTTCGGACGACAGGAATTGCGAGGCCATCGCGACAGTCCTCCGTGTAAAGCGTCAGCGGGGAAGATAGACCCCAGTACACACTGGGAGCCACCCCGCCGAACGGGTGATACACCGATCCGCAGCCTTTGGTCGCTCGAGCGTCAGCGCATCGTGCGTGCCCCTTCCACTGCCCATCATTTCCACCAATCGAACGCGCGGCATCGCTCGACCGTGCCCTGCTTCACACTACCGCGATAATGCGGCGCACGCCACTGCAATCTGCGCCGCCAGCGCGGCATTGGCTTCCAACAGTGCAAGATTGGTCGGCAGGGATGCGCCGTCCGTCGCCGCGAGTACTGCGCCAAGCAGATACGGTGTGAGTGCTGCACCGATGATCCCCGAGTTGACCGCATCGCGCACGGCCCCGTCGACCGCGGCGTCGACGACCGCCTGATCCAGCGCGGCATGCGCCGGTGGCGGCTGGACGACCAGGACCGCGCTCCGCTCGCCGAGGGCCCAGTGCGCACGCGCCAGCTGCGCGATCTGGTGTGGGGTATCGGCTCGCTGCGGCACTCGCAGCCCTGTACCGGTCGTAAAGAAGCCCGGTAATTCATCCGTTCCGTAACCGACGACAGGAACACCAAGTGTTTCCAGGCGCTCGAGCGTCGCCGGCAGATCGAGGATCGATTTGGCCCCCGCACACACCACGATCAGCGGCGTCCGGCTCAATGCATGGAGATCGGCTGATTCGTCGAACGGTGTCCCCCGATGCACACCGCCGATGCCGCCCGTCGCGAACACCGCGATGCGCGCGGCGTGCGCGAGGGTCAGTGACGCCGCGACGGTCGTGGCACCATCGGCACCATCCACCATGCACGCGGCCAGATCGCGCGCACTGACCTTGCGCACGCCAATGCGCGCAAGGAATCGCTGGAGCTCGTCGGGCAGCAGGCCAATCGTTGCGCGGCCGGCCGCAACGGCCGTCAACGCAGGAACACCACCAGTCCGTTCGACCGCATACATCATCCGATGCGCCGCATCGGCATTGTGCGGCACAGGCAGGCCCTGTGACAGCACCGATGTCTCGAGTGCGACCACCGGCACGCCGGCCTCCAGTGCCTCCGCGATATGTGGCAGAATGCGGAGCGGCACAGGCATGCGATCATGCACCTCGGAAAAACGGTGGAACTCCACAGCCCGACGACGCTATCGCGCGACGGCGCCGGCGTCGACCGCTTGCGGCCCGGTCTCGCGTTCACGCATCGAGACCGGCACCGCGACGAGCACCAGCCGCTCCGGGGCCGGCCCGACGTATCGCGTCGGCCAGCAGGTCGTCAGCGTCAGAAGCGGCGTCGCCGACTCAAAGATCACGCGGGCATCCTTGTCCACAACGCGACGTTGCGTGATGCGCCAGCGCACGCTGACGGCCGGGGTCTGCGTTTCGACGACATCACCTACACGCACATCATCGAGTCGGTGAAAGTGCCGATCCCGATGCGCCGAGACGACGGAATTCCCGTTCTGCCCCGGGAAGACGGTCCCTGGCATGTGTCCTGGGCCCGCCCACAGGTCCTTGTCGCTCAGGCCTTCCACCACCACCTCGTCGAGGCGGATCGACGGAATGATCACACGGACGACCGGCGCGCCTGATGCCACGCGCGTGAGGCCAAGGCTGGTGAGCACGCTGATGGTCGACGAGCGCATCACCCTGGTCCACTCTGCCCGCACGCGCTCGCGTGCCACCGCACCGCGCAGATACTGCACGCCGACAACCGTGACGATGATCAACCCGATCGCCAGAACGGCAAGACCGAAGACACGAGAGGCTCGGCGGTCTGGCCGCCCGCGCCCCTGCGCCTCGCGGATCCCGAGCGGGTTAGACCCGAGCGCGGAAGACCGTGACACAGCCAAGAGTGACGAGTCCAGCACCGAGCAGGAAGACTGATGGCAACGGCGTGCCGGTGTTCGGTGCACGCAATCCGGCGCGCATCGAATCAGGCGAGACCGGCTCCGGCACTCGACCGCGGTTCAGCGACGGCGCTTCTGCACCGCTCGGCATCTCCGGCGTGGCATTCCGCGCTCGCTCGGTGATCGAGACATCGGGGTCACCGACCGGCTTCGACCCGGGCGTACTCGACACGAACACGTTCGGATCAACGCCTGGAGTCGCCGTCTTTGCCGCAAAGACGCCTGGCACGCCGCCAGCCGCCGCCATCACACCCAGCAGACCGAGTGGGGCAAAGGCTTTCAGGTTGCGCAGGTCACCGCCCGAACCATCGGTCGGGCAGTCGCACCTTGGCGGCACCAATGTCGTCGGCGGCGGCGTCTGAGCCTGCGCTCCGACGACGACCGGCACGGCGAACAGCGCCACCGATGCGACCAGCATCATTCCATTTCTGATCATGCCGGACACTCCAACGATGAGGCAGGTGAATTGACGCTTCCATCGGAGCGCACCTCACATGCCAGCCAATCACTCGCCCGGGCGCGGCGGCGCGCCATCCGGGAGAAGGTCACAACTGACAGTGCAGGCGTCAGTTAGCGAACCTGTCCAGCAGACAGGCTAATCACTGCTGAGGTAACGCGCGACCCAATCAGTCGGTACTGGCACGAAAACTGTTGCGCACGCGCAACACTCCGAAGCAGACCGCCGTCACGGGGTGGTCACCGCCAACCGTGGCCAGGCGGTCACGATGGCGCGCCCCAGCTCAGCCATGGTCCGCTGCGGTTCAGAGTCGATCAGCCAGCGCTGGTCGACATTGTCACGGGTGAACACACAAGCCACCACGCGACTCTGCAGGTGAAAGATGGTGCACTCGGTACGAACCGCATCGGTGGCGCCGGTCTTGTGGGGCGCCCGGACGCCATCGACATACCGCTGCAACAGCTGGCTGTCGTCATTGTGATCGAGCATGTCCATCAGCACCGAGTCGGCCGCCGGCGAGACCGCCCTGCCTTCTGCCAGCAACGTGAACAGGCGCACCATCTCATTCGGCGTGCTGACACCAAGGCCGTACTTCGCTGAACTGTCCGGGGCGAGACTTGCCAGGCGCAGAAACACCTTCGAATGCACCTTGGTCCGTGGGAGTGACCGCTTGTCCATCGCGTCCCACACGCGCCGGATCTCGACCCGCGAGAGGAGCAGGTTGGTGGCCGTGTTGTCACTGATCGTCAGCATCAGCCACGCCGCATCGCGAATGGTGATCTCGGCGCCATCGTGCAGAAACTGCAGCAGGCCGGCGCCAGGCACTTTCTCGATACGCAGCACGGTGATGCGATCATCGAGCGACAGCTGTCCGAGGGCCACCTGCTCCATCAGCGCGATGGCGATCGGCACCTTGATCAGGCTCGCGGTGGGGAACGGTTCGTCGCCGCGCCGCGAGAGCCGCTCGCCGGTCTCGAGGTTGAAGATGCTGTAGCCCACGACGCCGTGATGGGCGTCACTCAGTGAATCCAGTCGGCGATGCAACGCGGCCGTGTCGGTCCTGGCATACGTGACTGGCCTTGGTGTGCGCGGCGACTGCGCGGTCAACACGGTGGCCGGAAGCAGGAGCGGGGCGATGCTGGCAAGTCGCCACCACCGCCCCGCCCGTGCACGCTCACCAGCAATCACTCGGCGACGTCCGCGAAATCGTCGGACTTTTTCGTGGCGACGAGTTCACGTTCGGTCGAGGTCGGATCGTACATCGCCAGAATCTTGATGTGCTCGCCCGGATAGCAATCGAATTCCTTGCCAGTCCCCTTGTAGACCTTGATCTCGTGGCCGTCCTCGAAGCGGAGCAGCGCGAGAGGATACGAGTCGTTCATGTACTGCTTGCGGATGCGCTTCGGGGCTGTTGACATCGCTGGACGTTCCTCTGGGTGCTGTACTGTCGGCGGAGACGCGGAGTGCGTCAGGTGACCACGGGGCGATTGGCAGCGAACGCTTCCCACGCCCGGGTTGCGAGGATGTGATCGAGGGTTGCCACGGCAGCCTCGAGTTCCTCATCGGTCGTGTAGAAGTGCGGCGCCACCCGGATCCCCGCTCCCGGACGGTAATCAATCACAATGTCACGCGAGAGCAGGGCCTGCGCCACGGCTGGCCCCTGCGGAACGTCAAACGCCACCGTGCCGCCGCGCCGATCGGCATCCCGCGAGGCGTGGACCGGGAATCCCCGCTCGTCGGCAAGAGCGATCAGCCGACTCGTCTGGCGCTGGCTCTTGGCCCGGATGGCGGCCATGCCCGCCTCGGCGATGATCCCGGGCCCATCCATCGCCGCGTAGAGGGCTGGCACAGTCGGCGTCCCGCCGAGCCAACGCCAGGCCCCGGCAGCCGGCTCGAGCGTCGGTTCGAAGGCAAACGGGCGCTGATGCGCCTGCCAGCCGGTCAAGGCGGGCCTGAGCGCCGCCGACTGCTCCGGCGACACCCAGAGAAAACAGCCACCAGGGCCGCCGCAGAGCCACTTCAGGACGCCGCCCATGTAGAAGTCGACGCCCAGCGCCTGGACATCCACCGGAATCACGCCCACCGCGTGGTAGGCGTCCAACGCGACGACCGCACCGACCGCGTGCGCCTTCGCGATGATCGGCGCGACATCCATGATGTACGCCGACTTGAAGAGCACATGGCTGATCGCCACCAGCTTCGTGCGCGGTGTGATCGCATCGACCACGCGCTGCGCGTCGATGCTCATGTTGTCGTCCGTCGGCACCACGCTGATGCGCGCACCGAGTTTCGGCGCCAGCTCGTCCGTGACGTACCGCACACTCGGAAAATCGAGGGCGGTCATCACGATCTCGTCGCGGTCGGGGGTGAAGTCCAGCGCTGAGAGAATCATCGCCTGTGCCTGGCTGACCGTCGGCACCATCGAGACGGATCCGGCGGGCGCGCCCATCAAGGGCGCGACGATGTTGCCGACTTCGATCGGGATCTGCCACCAGCGCGCCGCCCACGCCTTGACGCCGAGGGTGTTCCACGATTCGGCATACTCCGCCAGGCGGTCGGCGGTACTGGCCGGCATGGCGCCGAGTGAGTTGCTGACGAGATAGGTGCTCGTCGACAGGATCGGGAAGCGATCGCGAAAGCGCAGCAGCGGGTCGTGCGAATCGGACGTCATTCGACGGGGGCGGTCATTGGTGTCAGGGTGCGGCGTGCGATCACGAAGATCAACGACGCCACGGCCAGCGTGGCTCCCAGCACCGTCCATTCCTGCAGGGTGATGGACGTGAGCAGCCAGGCGATCAGGGCCACCGTCACCACCGGAATGGTCGGGCCGCCGGGCACGGCGAAGGGCACCGCGCCTTCCTGCCGCACCCCGCGACGGCGCAGCATCACCGTGGCGACGGCGCAGGCGGCGTAGAGCAGCAAGGCGGCCAGATTCGAGATGACCGCCAGCTGCTCGAACGAATTGAAGATCGCCAGCAGACAGACGAAGGTCGTCTGGACGATGATCGCGACGTGCGGCGTCCGATAGGTGGGATGGATGCCACCCATGATCGGCGGCAGCAACCCGTCCTGCGCGAACTTCCAGAGCGCGCGAGGCACGGCCAGCGTCATGCCGCTGACGTAGCCGAACATGGAGATGGTCGCACCCACCAGCAGCAGCAGTCGGCCCGGACTGCCCATGAACTGTTCGGCAGCCAACGCCAGCGGCGCGACCTTGACGAGGGCCAGCTGCGGGCCCAGAACGCCTTGCGCGACGAGATGCACGCTGATGTACAACAGCGTCACACCGATCATCGCAATCGCGAGCGCGCGTGGCACCGTGCGCGCCGGATTCTGCACTTCACCGCTGGGGACGAGCGCACTTTCACAGCCGCTGAAGGCAAAGAACAGCACGATCGCCGCTCGAGCGAGACTCGAGCTGGACGGCATGTGCTCGACCACCAGGTTCGCGGGTTGGATGAAGAACGCCCCGATGCCGACGAACAGCAGGAGTGGCAGCAGCTTCACGATGCTCACCACCATGATCAACCGCGTACCCTGCTTCACACCGCGCACGTTGATGAGCGCCAGACCGACAAACGTGGCGACCAGGATCGGGTTGCGAAGCGTGGGCATCCCCACCATCGTCCCCAGCGCCTCACCGAACGCCGACGCGACGCCGGCGACGGCAGTGGTCCCCAGCATCCAGAGCAGGACGCCGGCGAGGAAGCCGATGTACGGTCCGAACACCGCTTCGACGTAGGCATACGGGCCGCCAGTCAACGGCACGCGACTTCCTGCCTCCGCAAAGCAAAGGACCACGCAGCCAATGACGACCGCACAGATCAGGTACACGAAGGGGGCAGCTGTTCCCGCATCGGCCGCCGCGCCTGCCGGGAGGCGAAAAATTCCACCGCCAACCGTCACATTGAAGATGCTGGCCGCGAGTCCGAAGACCCCGACGGCACGCACGAGACCAGGGCCGGATGAGGCAGATGCAAAGGTGTTCACGGTCGCAAGATCGTCTCGGGCAAGCCCTGCGAACAGGGGACAGCGGCGATACGTTCGGTCGTGACGGGAGGCGAGTGAGGCGCGTCGTTTCCATGTGGGAACTGGTCGAGCAGGCGTGGGTTTGCGCTGCGGATTCCTGGGCCAGATCATCCTTGACGCTGGCGCGGCAACCGCATCACCTCATTTATTCCGAGACGGCATGACGGCGGAACGACCACGAATCGGGCTGGTGTTGGGCGGCGGTGGCCTGAAGGGATTTGCACATATCGGCGTGCTCGAAGTGCTGCATGCCGCCGGTATCGCACCGGTGCTGTTGGCCGGATCGAGCATCGGCTCGTTGATCGCCAGCGCGTACGCCTTGGGTACGCCCGTGTCGCGGATGCGGGAACGGGCGATGACGCTGCGACGGAAGGACCTCTTCCGGGTCAATGCCAGCGGCTTTGCCCGCGGGTTGTTGAAGAGCCCGAGTTTTTACGCTGCGGAACCGCTGCAGGCGCTGATCGCCGGCGTGATTCCCGACCGCCGCTTTGACCAGCTGGCGCAGCCGCTGATGGTCAACACGGTGGATCTCGAGCGTGGCATGCAGGTCATGTGGGGCGCACCCGGATTTCGGAACGCCTCGATCCGCGAAGCGGTCTACGCATCCTGCGCGCTGCCAGGATTCTTCCCGCCGGGGATCATCTCTGGGCGGGTGTGCGTCGACGGCGGGACGGTGGACAACATGCCGGTCACGGCCTGTGCCGAAGGGCTGGATCTGCTGATCGCGGTGGACGTCGGCAACAGTGAAGTCGAACAGGCGACCGATGTGACGCAGGATGGGATCGCGTCGATCTTCATGCGATCGGCGACGTTGATGATGCGCACGCTTCAGCACGCACCGCTCTCGGGCTGGAACGGCAATCCACCGATGGTGCTGATCCGGCCGCACGTGAGCCGATATGGCTGGTTCAACTTCGACAAGATACCGACCCTGATCAGCGCCGGCGCACAGGCGGCCGAGGAGGCGCTGCATGCGATTCCGAAGGCGCTGGCGGCGGGACATGGGATCTTTCCGCGGCAGCGCGTCCGCATCGACGTCGTACCGGAAAAGTGCACCGGCTGCGGTCAGTGCATCGCGATGGCGCCGTACGCGATGGCGCGCGGTGAAGACGGGAAAGCAGTCCCGAAGCAGTCGGAATTCAACTGGAGCCCGGTGGACAGTGACTTCACGGTGCACTGCCCGACGGGAGCGATCGAGATGCGACGGAAGGACTTTCGCTAGCCGACGAGCGCCGCTTTCGCCAGACGTTCATAGGCGCCGACCGCCGATCGCAATTCCGCGATCTCGATGTACTCGTGATCGGTGTGCGCCACGTGAATGCTGCCAGGTCCGAACAGATAGGGCGTGCCCCAGTTGCTCAACTCAGGCACGTCAGTCGCGTAGGCAACCACGTCGGTCTCGAACCCTGCGACTGAGCCAAGCAGCACCGGCTGCACGATGGTCTCCACCTGCAGCTCCGCGCGATCGCCGAGCCACTGCCGCAGCAACACCACCGTCGCTTCGGCTGGCGTCACGACGCGGATCATGAGGCGGGCCGTCGCTTCCGGCGCAATCACATTGTCGGCCACACCACCCGACAACCCGCCGATGTTCACCGTCGACGCGCCAAGGATCGGATGTGTGGGCAATGGCAGCGTCTCGAGCTCGGTCAGCAGCCTGACGAGCTTCGAGGTGGCACTGATACCGAGTTCCGGGTAGGCTGAGTGGGCCGCCTTGCCGCGGGTGGTGATCGTGCAGCGGATCGCCCCCTTGGTGCCAATGGCCAGCTTCGACTCGGTCGGTTCGCCATTGATCAGGACGCGGCAGCTGTTCTTCACGGCATTCGCTGCACGTGCACCATCGTGCGGCGCTTCTTCACCAACGACCAGAAGTACCCCGACCGGCAGCCCCTGCTCGCGGAGCGCCGTGGCGGCGCAGATCATTGCGGCGGCGATCCCCTTCGCGTCGCAGGCGCCGCGGCCCAGGAGGCGTTCGCCGTCGATCTGTGGGGGCTGGTATGGCGGCACCGTGTCGAGATGGGTCGAGAAAACGAGCTCGACTGGTTTAGTGCCATACGCGAGGAGGTTGTCGCGTCCGGGCGTGACCGGAATCCGCCGCACGTTCCAGCCGAGTTCGGTCAGCATCTCCTCGGCTACCGTCATCACCCGGCCTTCATTCCCGGTGGTGGACTCTGTGGCCATCAATTGCATGGCAAGCGCCAGGACGTCGGGAGCGGAGGAGGTCGTCATCCCTGAAACGTATCCGACACGCTCCGATGAGCGGCCACCGGAGTTCAGGCGACAGTTCGCTATCTTCACGTCAGCCTGTCGAACCGGCCCGTGGGTCCGGGACCCGGCAGTGGCTCCATTCATCACTTCGCTCCCGCGCCTCGCGGGGGCCCCGGTTCCGGAGATCGTCGGACCATGTCCCATCCGAACTCCTTTGGTGCGCGCACGTCACTCGACGTCGGCGGCGCTTCCTATTCAATCTTCCGCCTCGACGCACTGCAGAGCGTTGCCGGCGCACGCGTCGATCGCCTGCCGGTCTCGTTGCGTGTGCTGCTGGAAAACCTGCTCCGCTGCGAAGATGGCGCGTTCGTCAAGAAGCGTGACATCGAGGCGCTGGCGGCGTGGGACGTGAAGGTCACGACCGAACGCGACATCAGCTTCATGCCGGCGCGGGTGCTGTTGCAGGACTTCACCGGTGTGCCGTGTGTGGTCGATCTGGCAGCCATGCGGGATGCCCTGAAGACCCTCGGCGGTGATCCCAGGCGCATCAACCCGCTGCAGCCGGTCGATCTCGTCATCGACCATTCGGTGCAGGTCGACGAATTCGGTACCGCCGACGCCTTCTTCAACAACGTCGCCCTCGAATTCGAACGCAACGCGGAACGGTACCAGTTTCTGCGATGGGGCCAGACGGCACTGAAGAACTTCCGCGCGGTCCCGCCGGGCACCGGCATCTGTCATCAGGTGAACCTCGAGTACCTCGGCCAGACGGTGTTCTCGCGCACCGATGACGATGGCAGCAAGCACGCGTATTTCGATTCCCTCGTCGGCACCGACAGCCACACCACCATGATCAATGGTCTCGGCGTGTTCGGCTGGGGTGTTGGTGGCATCGAAGCCGAAGCAGCGATGCTGGGGCAGCCGCTGTCGATGCTGATTCCTGACGTGATCGGCTTCAAGCTCACCGGCAAGCTTCCGATCGGCGCGACCGCCACTGACCTCGTGCTGACGGTCACCGAGATGCTGCGAAAGAAGAAGGTGGTCGGAAAGTTCGTCGAGTTCTACGGCGCGGGCCTGAGCAACCTGTCGCTGGCCGATCGCGCGACCATCGCCAACATGGCGCCGGAGTACGGCGCGACGATGGGCTTCTTCCCGGTCGACGCGGAGACGGTGCACTATCTCCGACTCAGCGGACGCAGCGAACACCAGATCGCACTGGTCGAGGCGTATTCGAAGGCACAGGGCACCTTTCGCACCGACACGTCGCCGGACCCGGAGTTCACCGATACCATCGCGCTCGACATGACGACGGTAGTGCCGAGTCTGGCGGGTCCGCGTCGTCCGCAGGATCGCATTCCGCTCACCGAGTCGAAGGCGAACTACCGCAGCAACCTCGCGGAGACGCTCAAGACGCTGGGCGCGCAGACGGCTCCGGCTCCAGCCACGACGGCAACGGCCGTGATGGAGAACGAAGGCGGCCACGTCGAGACAGCGCACGCTGGCGTGACCTGTCACTTCCGCGGCGAGACGTTCAAGCTCACCCATGGCGCGGTCGTGATCGCGGCGATCACCAGCTGCACCAACACCAGCAATCCGAGCGTGATGCTGGCCGCCGGGATGCTGGCGCGCAGCGCGGTGAAGGCCGGTCTGCGCACACAGCCGTGGGTGAAGACGTCGCTGGCACCGGGCTCGAAGGTCGTGACCGAGTACTTCGCCAAAAGCGGCGTCGACAAGTATCTCGACCAGCTCGGCTTTCAGACCGTGGGGTACGGCTGCACCACCTGCATTGGCAACAGCGGTCCGCTGCCCGAAGAGATCAGCGCCGCGATCGACAGTGGCAAGCTGGTGGTGACCGCGGTGTTGAGCGGCAACCGCAACTTCGAAGGGCGCGTCAATCCACAGACACGCTTCAACTATCTCGCCAGTCCGCCGCTGGTGGTCGCGTATGCGCTGGCCGGTCGCATGGACATCGACTTCGCGACCGAGCCGCTGGGCATTGGTGATCGTGGACCAGTGTACCTGAAGGACATCTGGCCATCGCTGCCGGAAGTCGAGAAGGAGGTGCTCGCCAGCGTGAAGCGCGAGCAGTTCGAGAAGGAATACAGTGCGGTCTTCGAAGGTGACCAGCAGTGGCGTGACCTCCCGACCCCTGTCGGCGAGACGTACACCTGGGACGAGAACAGCACCTACGTCGCGCTCCCGCCGTACTTCGCCGGCATGACGATGACACCGCCGGGCATCAAGCCGATCACCGGCGCGAAGGTCCTCGGCATGTTCGGTGACAGCATCACCACCGACCACATTTCGCCGGCCGGCAACATCGCGGCCTCGTCACCGGCTGGCGCGTATCTGCAGTCGCGCGGCGTGCCGAAGAAGGACTTCAACTCCTACGGTGCGCGGCGCGGCCATCACGAGGTGATGATGCGCGGCACCTTCGCGAACATCCGCCTCAAGAACGAGTTGGTGGGCGGCAAGGAAGGATGGTGGACCGCCACGGCCCCCGGAGCACAGCCGGAGACGATCTTCGATGTCGCGATGCGGCAGCAGGCAGCCGGAGTGCCGCTGATGATCATCGCCGGCAAGGAGTATGGCACCGGATCCAGCCGCGACTGGGCAGCGAAGGGCACGAGTCTGCTCGGTGTCCGCGGCGTGATTGCCGAGAGCTTCGAGCGGATCCATCGCAGCAACCTGGTCGGGATGGGGGTGTTGCCGATGGAATTCGTGAACGGCGAAAGCCGTCAGAGTCTGGGACTGTCCGGCTTCGAGACGATCGATATCGCCGGGGTCGACGACACGCTGCTGCCGCGGGCGATTCTGACCGCGACGGCGACGGCAACGGATGGGACGGTCAAGACGTTCACCGTCATGGCACGGATCGACACCCCCGAGGAGATTCAGTATTTCCGCAACGGTGGGATCCTGCCGTACGTGCTGCGGAACCTGGCCCGCGGCGTGTAGTAACCGTTCTGGCGACTTCGACTTTCACCTGCTTCAACACGAGTCTTTCGATATGCAGATCACACGCACGCTGACGGCGCTGACCGTCGCCGCCCTGCTGGTGGCGCCCGGCGCTACGAACGCGCAGGCCCCTGCTGC
>Ga0163144_10001671_pt1 | contig 52096 bp, 51 predicted proteins | sample OliLak19BULKMAT1_FD_123175 | JGI IMG/M metagenome (GOLD analysis project Ga0163144, IMG submission 123175) | Freshwater microbial mat bacterial communities from Lake Vanda, McMurdo Dry Valleys, Antarctica - Oligotrophic Lake LV.19.BULKMAT1 | ecosystem: Environmental > Aquatic > Freshwater >... | reverse complement strand
TTCGGCGAGCGCGCCCGTCGCCGCAACTGCGCCAACGTTTCCTTGTCTGCCAACACTGTCTTGATCGGTCGCGCCATCCCGGTGATCCTCATCCCAAATCAGGGTAACGATCAATATAGTCGTTATTTGAGGGGCGGGACACTAGCCTCCCGGCAGATGCGTCCAGGCTTTGTCACCGGGCTCGGCGTCGCGGCCACCATGACTGGACTGTTTGGGTTCTTCGCCGATGGCATCATCGCCGCCGTCATCAGCCCCATTCTCGCAATCGCCCACCCAGCCGCAATCGAGGCGGACGGCGCCATGTTCCATGGGCCGATCCCTATCTTCTACGTCGCAACTTTTGCGACACTCATGACCGGATTGCTGATCTGCGCCCCTGGCCTGGCACGCGGGACGAAACCTGACCGGGCCGAAATTGCCCTCTGGACCGTCGGCGGGGTGATGATGAACCTGCCGCCCATACCGGGGCTTCACCTTGTTCAAGTGACCGGCGGTGTTCTCCTTGGCGCGGCTTTCATTCTTTATGGCGTCAAGCTGATAGTTGAGAAATCCGAGTAGCTTGCGGAGGGGCGCTGCATGAAAAGCAATGCACCCGTAAGCGTGATGCGGGATACATTCACTTCAAGATTGACCCCGGACCCCCTGCATGCCCGAAACCCTCCCCTCCGACATTGCGCATATCATCCAGCTGGCGATTGCGCCGGTGTTCACGCTGGCCGGCATCGGCGCGCTGCTGAACGTGATGGCCAACCGCCTTGCCCGGGTGGTGGACCGGTGGCGGGCGCTGGAGAGCGGTCTCGAGTCCGACGACGAGACGTCTCGCCGCCTGCACCATATCGAGCTTGGCGTGCTGGATAGGCGCATGGTGCACATCCACCGCGCCATTGCGCTGTGCACGCTGGCCGCGCTGATGATCTGCCTCGTCATCATCCTCCTCTTCACCGGCCAGCTGATCCTGATCCCGGTGGCGACCGCCGTGTCGATCCTGTTCGTCGTCTCGATGAGCCTGCTCGTCGTCGCGCTGGTCTCCTTCTACATCGAGGTGACCATCGCCAGCCGCATACTGCGTGTGACGCGCGCCGTGCTGGAGGCGGGGAAGAACGCAGGTTGAGCATAAAGCCCCTTCTCCCATGGGGAAAAGGGCGCGCTCAGGAAATCGTCCACGATTTCCTGAGCGCGGGTATGCACGCCTGGCCACAGTATCCGGCCTCAAGCCCCCCACCCCTGCCCCTCTGCCGTCGGGAGAGGGGTGCTCATCTTGCCGGCGTCGCTCTGGACACCCTGCTCCGCAAGTGAAACGCTTCGTTCAAAATCCAGGAGAGACCACGCCATGCAAGTTGCCGCCTATGCCACACAGGGGCCTACGGAGCCGCTGAAGCAATTCGAGATCACAAGGCGCGACCTGCAGCCCGATGACGTGCTGATCGATATTACCCATTGCGGCATCTGCCACAGCGACATCCATTCAGCCCGCAACGAATGGGGCCGCGCCAAGTATCCCTTCGTGCCGGGCCACGAGATTGTCGGACGCGTCAGCGCCGCCGGCCCGGAGGTGACCCGGCACAAGGTAGGCGACCTGGTCGGCGTCGGCTGCCTGGTGGACGCCTGCCTCAGATGCCCCGCTTGCCACGACGGCGACGAGCAGTATTGCGAGAAAGGCTCGGTCGGCACCTATGGCGGCACCGAGCCCGTGATCGGGGGGCCGACCTATGGCGGCTATTCGAAACAAATCGTCGTGCGCGACGCCTTCGTGCTGAAGATTTCGGAGAAGCTGGACCCGGCCGCAGCCGCGCCCCTGCTCTGCGCGGGCATCACCAGCTGGTCGCCACTGAAGCATTGGGCTGTCAGCAAGGGCGACAAGGTTGGCGTGATCGGTCTCGGCGGCCTTGGCCACATGGGCATCAAGTTTGCCGTCGCCCTCGGCGCCGAAGTGGTGATGATCACGACCTCGCCGGAGAAGCGCACGGACGCCCGCCGCCTCGGCGTGTCGGATGTCCTGGTCTCGAATGACCGTGAACAGATGAAAGCGCACAGGAGCAGTTTTGATTTCCTGCTCAACACCGTGCCGGTGAAGCACGACCTCAATCCCTATCTCGGCCTGCTCGCGCGCAATGGCACGATGGTGATCGTCGGTGCGATCGAGCCCCTGGAGCCGATGCACGGCGGCATCCTGCTGGCCAACAGTCGCAGCGTCGCCGGCTCCGGCATCGGCGGCATCGCGGAGACGCAGGAGATGCTCGACTTCTGCGCCGAGCACGGGATCGTCTGTGACATCGAGATGATCGGCATGAAGGACGTGAACCCCGCCTATGACCGCGTCGTCAAGGGCGACGTGAAGTACCGCTTCGTGATCGACATGGCGACGCTCTAGGCCGCAAACACCCGCACCGGCTCGAAGTGCCCGGCGCGCACTTCGCCGAGCGCGACCGCGTCATCGCCCGCCAGCGCCAGCGCCAGCCGGTCGTCTTCCGCGCCCTGGCCTGCACGCCATCCTTCGACCACATGGGGCAGCAGCATGATCGTGCGGCCCTGCCGAAGATTGCCGGCGTCCTGCGCTGTGACCTGCAGGCGGGGTACGGAATTCAGCACCGCGTGCAGCGGCTTGAGATGGGCGAACAGGCCGCCGCGATCCTCGGCGAGCGCCTGCAGCGCGGCGACCGAGACCGCGCCGGTGGCATCGAATGCGCCGACGCGGGTGCGCCGCAGCTGGCTGATATGGCCTTCGGCGCCAAGATCGGCGGCCAGATCACGCGCCATCGCGCGCACATAGAAGCCCTTGCCGGAAACCACGTGGATCACCGAATGATCCGCGTCCGGCATGCCAATCACCCTGGCCGCGTGCACATCCACTTCGCGCGCCTCGAGCTCGAACACCTCGCCGCCGCGGGCAAGGTCATACGCGCGCTCGCCCGCCACCTTGATGGCGGAGAATTTCGGCGGGATCTGGCCGATGGTGCCGATGTATTTCTTCAGAGCCGCCTCGACTGCCTCACGCGCCGGGCGCACATCGGACGTTGCCGTCACTTCGGCTTCGGCGTCCTGGCTGGCGGTCGAGACACCCCAGCGGATGGTGAAGACGTATTCCTTCTCCGAATCCATTGCCCACTGGACGGTCTTCGTCGCCTCGCCAAGCGCGATCGGCAGGATACCGTCCGCCAGCGGATCGAGCGTGCCGCCATGGCCGACCTTTTCGGCATTGAACAGGCGCTTCAGGATGGCGACGGCCTGGGTCGAGGTCATGTCGACGGGCTTGAACAGGTTCAGCCAGCCCGTGACAGGCTCGCCTTTGCGTTTTCTCTGGCGGGACAAGGTATTCTCCAAATGGTCCGGGCGGGCGGGTTGAACGCGCGTCCGGGCCTGATACTGAAGGGCGCGGCATATCCGCTGCGCGGCGTCCTCGTCAATCCATGCGGCTGCGGGCCGCGTCAGTCCGGATCAGGAAGCCGCCGGGGGCGCATCTTCTTCCTCGTCGTGTATGTCCTCAGGCGCCGGGCGAACCGGCGCGGTGCCCGCGCCTTTCGGCAGGCGCAGGTTCACGATGTCGAGGTTGAGATCAAAGTCACCGGTGATCGTTGTGTCGCCGGTATCCAGCTTGTGGCGGATCACGTCGCGGATCTTCGTGAGGACGTCGCGGTTGTTGTCGACGAGCGGGATCTGGCGGCCATCCGACGTGCCGATCAGGAGGCGGTAGTAGGGCTCCTGCTTCTTGAGCTTCATTGCGATCATCGCGGCGCGCACGCCGAGGAACAGGCCGAGCAGCATCAAGAGGGCGCCGAGCATCAGGCCGATCACGCTATCACCCTTTGCGGAGCGGATCGCCCACCAGGCAAAGCCGACGAGGCCGAAAAACAGGAAGCCGACACAGGCGGTCGCATAGACAGTCTGGGTCTTCTGGTTGGCCGGGGTGTCCCACGGAAAGAAATCGTGCTTTTCGACGGTCATCGTCGCAATGCGGCGGATAGCGATCGTATCGTCGCCCAGTTGTAGCGATGCGGCGGAAACTTCGCCCTGGCGCGCACCCTCCTGGTCAATGGTCTGGCGTAGCATGCCCTTGTTCCCCGGCTTCTTGCGCAGTGTCCGTCTCGATAATGGGCGCAAACCTGTCAAATGACAAAGCATCAAGGCAGAAACGCGGCAATCCAGCTGCCGGGCTCAGCCTTCGATGTCGCGCCGGACGCGCGGGTCGGACAGCAGCTTGTCGATCGCAGTGGCCTCGTCATAGGACTTGTCAGCAATGAAGTGCAGTTCCGGCGTGAACTTGAGGTCGATCTCGCGCCCCAGACGCCCGCGCAGGAAGGCGCCCGCGCGGTTCAGCGCGCCGGCAAGGCGCGCGCGGCCTTCCTCGGAGTCGTCGCCCAGCGGTGTCACGTAGACCTTGGCGCGGCGCAGGTCCGGCGAACAGCGCACTTCGCCAACCGTGACCAGCACGCCGTTGAGTTCCGGATCGCGCAGATCTTCGCGCGCAATGACATCGGCAAGGGCATGACGGATGATTTCACCGGCACGCAGCTGGCGCTGCGACGGAAGGCCGGGGGTCGAAGGTTTCTTGGCCATCAGGGGCTTACCTTTGAAGTGACAAAATCCGTGAAGGCGGTCTGCCGGGCCGGATCATATCCGAACCAGCCGTCCGGGATGATCAGCGTGTCTGCGCCCTCGATGAGGACCGCGAGATGGCCAGGCCCGGATGAAACCTTGCGGACACCGGGCCAGGCGATCCGGGTTACAACCGGACCGCGGCGCACCGAGAGGCGATCCTCCGTCGCCGTCACCTGCGTATCGACACGGAACTCGGTGCAGCGCCCGGGGCGGTTTCTACAGGCCCGGCGCATGAAGATCAGATACCATGCAATCCCCGCAAAGGCAGCCAGATTAGCCGAGACCAGGATCTGCAACAGCGTATCCCAGCCCATCGAGCGCCCGAAGTCCTTCGCCAGAAGGACAACACTGGGCGATATGATCGGCGCCGTGAGGCCGTCATAGTAAAGCGCGGTCGGACCTACGGTGCCGCTCCGGCTTACCCGGACCAGCCGTTTGATATCGCGGCCTTGCAGCCGGCCGGAAACTGTCAGGGACCGGCTCATCCTTTGCAGACTAGGCGAGTGTCCTTGCGATTTCCTCCACCTGGAAGCACTCGATCTTATCGCCCGTACGAATGTCTTCATAACGTTCGAACGCCATGCCGCATTCCATGCCCGAATTGACCTCTGACACTTCATCCTTGAAGCGCTTGAGCGTCTTGAGCTTGCCTTCATGGATAACGATGTTGTCACGCAGGAGGCGTACGCCGCAGCCCCGCAAGACCTTGCCTTCGGAAATCCGGCAGCCGGCAACCTTGCCGACCTTGGTGATGTTGAAGACTTCAAGGACATCCGCGTAGCCAAGGAAGGTTTCGCGCTTCTCGGGAGCAAGCATGCCCGACAGGGTCGATTTGACGTCGTCAAGCAGGTCATAGATCACCGAATAGTAGCGGATCTCTACGCCTTCGCGTTCGGCGAGGTCTCGGGCCTGCTTGTTGGCACGGACGTTGAACGCAAAGATCGGTGCATTCGACGAACGGGCCAGCAGGACATCGGATTCCGAAATTCCGCCAACGGCTCCATGGATGACCTTGGCGCGGACTTCGTGGGTCGAGATCTTGTCGAGCGACATCGAGATCGCCTCGACGGAACCCTGGACGTCGGCCTTGAGGACGATCGGAAGCTCGCGCGTCTCCACCGTGCCGTCCTTGAGACGCAGAAGCAGCTGGTCGAGCGAGGCGCGGGCCGCAGCCCCGGCTCCGCCGGAAACCTGACGCTTCGTCCGGATACGGTATTCGGTGATTTCGCGGGCGCGCGCTTCGCTGTCGACGACCACCAGAGGCTCGCCCGGATCCGGCGCACCGTCCATGCCGAGCACTTCGACCGGAAGCGAGGGGCCTGCGCCATCAAGCTGCTGGCCGCGTTCGTCCACGAGCGCGCGGACCTTGCCCCACTGGGCGCCGGCCACGACGATGTCGCCGCGCTTCAGGGTACCGCGCTTGATCAGCACGGTCGCGACCGGGCCGCGGCCCTTGTCGAGCTTGGATTCGATCACGACGCCATCGGCTTCGCGGTTCGGGTTGGCTTTCAGTTCGAGCACTTCGGACTGCAGCGAGATCGCGTCGGTCAGTTCGTCGAGACCTTCGCCGGTCTTGGCCGAAATCTTGACCGCAATCGTCACGCCGCCCATCGATTCCACCTGGATGTCGTGCTGCAGGAGGTCTGTCAGCACCTTGTCCGGGTTCGCATCGTAGAGGTCGGTCTTGGTCACGGCCACGATGATCGGGACGCCGGCCGCCTTGGCATGATTGATGGATTCAATTGTCTGCGGCATGACCGAATCGTTCGCCGCAACCACCAGGATGGCAATGTCGGTCGCGTTGGCGCCGCGGGCGCGCATCGCCGTGAAGGCGGCGTGGCCTGGCGTGTCGAGGAACGTGATCCGCTCGCCCGATTTCAGCTGCACCTGGTAGGCACCGATATGCTGGGTGATGCCGCCGGCTTCGCCTGCGACCACGTCGGTCTTGCGAAGCGCGTCGAGCAACGAGGTCTTGCCGTGGTCGACATGGCCCATGATCGTCACGATCGGGGCGCGCGGCTGAAGATCGGTATCATCGTCGGCGAGGCCTTCGAGACCGATTTCAACGTCGGCTTCCGACACGCGTTTCACGGTGTGCCCGAATTCGGACGCGATCAGTTCGGCCGTGTCGGCGTCGATGATGTCGGTGCCACGCAGCATTTCGCCTTGCTTGAACATGAATTTCACGACGTCTGCGGCGCGTTCGTTCATGCGGCCTGCGAGGTCCTGCAACGTGATGGTTTCGGGAAGCGTGACTTCCACGGCAACCTTATCGCGGTCTCCGGCGCCGCCCATCTTGCGTTCGCGTTCACGTTCGCGCGCCCGGCGCACTGAGGCGAGGGAGCGCTGGCGGTCGGCATCGTCGCCGAGCGCAGATGCAATCGTCAGCTTGCCCTGGCGACGCGCACCAGTATCTCGGCTGCGGGCCGCGGCTTCGCGTGCACGGTCGCCGGCGCCGCGGTCATCCTTGACCGGCTTGCCGCCGCCGCCGCGCTTGGCGCGGCCGGCATCTTCTTCTTCAACCGGAACCACGACTGCGGGCGAGGCGGCCTCGGCACGCGAACGCACCTTGGTGGGACGCTCGACGGCGTGTTCCTTCGGGGCTGCCTCGGCGACCTTGCGGGCCTCTTCTTCGACCTTGCGGCGCACTTCCGCGCCGTCGCGGTCCCTGCCTTCCTGGGCCTTGCGCTCCTGTTCGGTGCGCAGACGGTCCTGAGAGGCCTTTTCCTTCTGCTGGTCTTCGGCGCGCGCGGACTCTTCGGTCTTGCGGCGCTCCAGCACCTTCTGGCGGGCTTTCAGCTCGGCGACCGTGATGCCGAGTTTCGACGCGAGCGCGACAAGCTTCGCTTCCATCGATTCCGAAGCGGGGGTTGGCGCGTCTGCAGCCTGGCCAGCCGCCGGTGTGCCGCCTGCCGCGACCGGCCGGCGTTTCTTCGTCTCGACCACCACCTGCTTGGAGCGGCCGTGGCTGAAGCTCTGCTTCACTGTGCCGGCGGACTTGCGCACGACTGTCAGCGGCTTGCGGCCACCGGAATTGCCTTGATCGTTGTTATCGCTCATTCGTCCTACATATCATCTTCTGAGCCCGGACGCCCATGCGGCCCGGCAGATTCCGTTACCGATCCGGTTCAGGGAACCAGTCAAGTTCGGGAGCAGCGCGAAATCCGGTGAGGCGCCGGTAGGCGACTCCCCAGTTCTTCGCGATGGCGCCCCGGCGGACGAGGCCGTGTATCACACGGTTACGCCCGAAAGCCATGCCCAATTCCTGCGAGCTGAGCGCACCGGCTACCTTCACGCCGCTATATAGGGCTTTAGCGAGAAAATATACCTTGTTCCGCCCATCCTCTGCGCCGTCGCTGGCCTCGAGGAGAAAGGCGGGTTCCTTGCCGCGCAGCGCATCACGCACCTGATCATACCCCTGAATCGCGAGACCGGCCTTGCGGGCGAGGCCGAGCAAATCGACGCAGCGTTTCACGAGGAGGCGCTCGGTCAGGTCCGAAAGGCCTTCGGGGACGGTCACGCTGCTCTTGAAGCCGCGCGCGAAGACGCCTTTTCCGGCCGCCGTATCGACGTGCCGGCGCTCCGCCGCGACCCAGGCGCCCCGGCCCGGCAGGCGGGCCGCGATGTCCGGCGTGACAATATTGTCCGGAGACAGAACAAACCGTATCATCGCCTCCTTCGGGAGACGCTCGCGCGTTACGGCGCACTGACGCTCCGGCGATGCCGAAGCATCGCCGTCATCGTCCATTTCATTTTCGGGTATCAGACCCGGTTCACTGCTCGGGTACGGCTTCTTCATCGCCGCCCTCCATCTGCAGGTCTGCGAGGTCGATGCCGAGTTCCTCGGCGAGGCTTTCCTCGTCGTCATCATTGTTGCCAAGCTCGCCGAGGGCGAGGAGCGCGCGCTCCTCTTCGGTCAGCTCCGGCGCTTCCTCGTCGCCGGCTTGCTGGGCGATCAGTGCGTCGACGGCTTCCTGTTCGATCCAGCCCGCCATGACGCGCGCCTTCATGATGAACATCTGGGCGTCGTCCTTGCGCATTTCGCCCTTCTTCAGGATGCCTTCGACCCAGACAGGCTTACCGTCCGGACCTGGCTCGCGGTAGCCGGTGATGTCGTCCGGTACGAGACCGGCGACGTCTTCGACCGTCTTGATGCCCTGATCGCCGAGCTTCACGGCGAAGGACGGTGTCATGCTGTCGAGCTCCATTACGTCATCCTCGACGCCGAGTCCGCGGCGCCGGGTATCATTTTCGGCAGCCACACGGTCGAGAAACTCCCGGGCGCGTTCCTGCAGCTCTTCGGCGACGTCCTTGTCGAACCCTTCGATGGTGATGAAGTCGTCAGAAGCGACGAAGGCGATCTCCTCGACCGACTCGAAGCCTTCGGAGGCAAGGAGCTGGGCGAGCGTTTCGTCCGCATCTAGAGCTTTCATGAAGAGGCTGGTGCGCTCCTGGAATTCCTTCTGGTAGCGCTCGGAGTCCGCCGACTCGGTGATCAGGTCGATCTGCCAGCCGGTGAGCTGCGAGGCGAGCCGCACGTTCTGGCCTCGGCGGCCGATGGCGAGCGGGAACTGGTCGTCGGCAACAACGACCTCGACGCGGCGCTCGTCTTCGTCGAGCACGACTTTCGAGACTTCTGCGGGCTGCAACGCGTTCACGATGAACGTGGCGGCGTCATAGTTCCAGGGGATGATGTCGATCTTTTCGCCCGACAACTCGCCGACAACCGCCTGAACGCGCGCTCCTCGCATGCCGACGCAGGCGCCAACCGGATCAATGGACGAGTCGTTCGAGATCACGCCGATCTTGGCGCGGCTTCCGGGGTCGCGGGCACAGGCCTTGATCTGGATGACGCCTTCGTAGACTTCCGGCACCTCTTGCGCGAACAGCTTGCGCATGAAGTCCGGCGCAGCGCGCGACAGGAAGATCTGGGGGCCCTTCAGCTCGCGGCTGACCTTGTAGAGGTAGGCGCGGACACGGTCGTTAGGCTGGAAGTTCTCGCGCGGGATACCATCGTTGCGGCGGATGATGCCCTCGGCGCGGCCAAGGTCGACGATGACATGGCCATATTCCACGCGCTTGACGATGCCGTTGATGACTTCGCCGACACGGTCCTTATACTCATTGTACTGACGTTCACGCTCGGCATCGCGCACTTTCTGCGTGATCACCTGCTTGGCGGTCTGGGCGGCGACGCGGCCGAAATCAAAAGGCGGAAGCTCTTCCTTCAGTTCGCTGCCAACCTGGAGCGCTGCGTCGATCTTCCTGGCTTCGCCGAGGCGGAGCTGTTTGGCTTCGTCTTCGAAGTTTTCTTCGGCGACGACCGTCTGCACGCGCCACAGCGTCTGTTCGCCGGTCGCGGGATCGATCCGGGCACGGATGTCGTGCTCCTGGCCATACTTGGCCTTGGCGGCCTTCTCGATGGCTTCCTGCATCGCTTCGATGACGATGCGCTGGTCAATCGATTTCTCTTCCGCGACCGCTTTCGCGATCTGCAGGATTTCAAGCCGGTTGGCGGAAACGCCTACGGTGGTCATTGGAGATCTCCTGTCTCTTCTTCATCTTTGTGGTCATCGGACTCGTCGATCTCGAAATCGGCGAGTGTGTCTTCGTCTTCGCCCGGTTGCGGCGGCAGATTGCCTGCAGCGCGCGCGGTCTCGATCAGTTCGTCTGTCAGCACGAGGGTCGCGCGGCTCATTTCGTGGACGCCGGCGACGAGTTCGGTCTCGTCGTTGATCTCGATATGCACCCCGTCCTCGCCTTCCGACACGATCGTGCCGGTGAACCGGCGGCGCCCGTCAATGGGGCGGGCAAGCTCGATCCGGACGGCGTGGCCGATCCAGCGGCCAAAATCGCCCGGGCGTGTCAGCGGCCGGTCGATGCCGGGCGTGGACACTTCCAGGATATAGGCCTCCGAGATCGGGTCGGCCTCTTCTAAGGCCGGCCCCATGGCGCGGCTCAGGCGGGCGCAGTCCTCTACATCGGTCGGCGCGCCCCCGGCCTTCTCGGCCATCACCTGGAGGTGGGGCCGCCGGCCGCCCGAGACGCGCAGCCGCACGACTTCCATACCGAGACGCTCCGCAACAGGGCGGATGATGTCCAGAAGGCGGTGTTCCTGTTCGGTCAGGGCGATCATGAGGGGCGGGGCAAATCCGGATAAAGAAAAACGGCGGACCCGTTTCCGGACCCGCCGCCGATATATTTCGACTTAGTGCTAGATAGTCGTGATTTGGCGGTCTGTCGAGGGGGTCGCTGAGCCAGACAGAAACGGCGGCCGGGTTGCCCGGGCCGCCGCATCCTCACCCCCGAGGCGTGACTGACTTACAGGACCTTGAGGTCCACAGCCGAGGTCTTGCCGCGGCGTTCGTCCTTGTGCAGTTCATACTGGATGGACTGGTTCTCGGCGAGCGTGCGCAGGCCCGAACGCTCAACAGCGGAAATGTGAACAAAAACGTCCGCGCCGCCCTCGTCTGGCTTAATGAAGCCGAAGCCTTTTTGGTCGTTGAACCATTTAACCTTGCCGGTTGCCATGATGGCCTTCCTTTACCGTTCCAGACCGCGACAAGCGCGGGATTGCGCCATGCCGGTGCCCATCGAAAGCGGGGGAGGGAAAGTCATTGCCGTCGGTCTGACGGGGTCTTGATATTCAGACCGACCGGTTTCGATGGGTTGAATCAGGCCATGAAGGGCCCGAAATGTCAAGATTATCCAAAGCTTCAGTTGCGGACGAAGTCGTACCAGACCGGCGCACAATCGCCGAGTTTCTTGGTCTCGTAGCGGGTCGTGGCATGATCCGACGGCGGACAGCGCCAGTCATCCGCGCGGGCGGCCTTCCAATGGAAGCCGTCATTCCCCAGAAAGGCGAGCAGGGCCTCATCCGCGTAGCTCGCCACGTCGGTCGCAAACCGCAGGCGCCCGCCGGGAACGAGGATGCGGGCGAGTTCTGCCATGAAGTCCGGCTGGACGAGACGGCGTTTCTGCTGGCGCCGTTTCGGCCAGGGATCGGGAAACAGGATGAACACGCGGTCGATTGACGCCGGCGCGAAAGCTTCAAGAAGCGGCCGGGCATCGTCCGGCCACAGACGGACATTGCCGAGCGCGTTGTATTCGATGCCGGCGATGGCCTTGGCGACGCCCTCGATGAAGGGCTCGCATCCGATGAAGCCGGTATCCGGGTTGGCCGCCGCCTGGGCCACGAGGTGCTCGCCGCCGCCAAAGCCGATCTCAAGCCATACCGCGCGCGCCCCCGGGAAGAGGCTGAGGGGCCAAAACCCCGGCGCAGACGGTAGCGCAAGGCTCCAGTGGCCGAGGCGCGTCTCGATCAGCTGCTGCTGGCGCGGCGACAGGCGGCGCCCGCCGGTTCGGCCAAACGTCCGGATCGGTCGATCCCTCAAGCCATCCTGTTCGGGCATGCTCATGTCGAAGCCGGATCAATCCTGGCTGGAGCGGTTGTCGAAGGCGGAGGCCGCAGCCCGCACGGTGTTCAGCAACGACTTGCGCAGCGAGACGTCCTCGATCTTCTGGAAGGCGGAGATGAGTTCCAGCATTTCGGGTGTCATTACCGGGGCGTGGGGCTCATCCTCGTCTTCGGCAAACTCGGCCTGTTCCACACCGAGGAAGTCCTCGGCGCCTTCGAAGAAGTAATTGATCGGCACACCGAGCACACCCGCGATCTCGTACAGGCGCCCGGCGGATACACGGTTGACGCCTTTCTCGTATTTCTGGACCTGCTGGAAAGTCAGCTCGAGCAACTCACCAAGCCGTTCCTGGGTCAGTTTCAGCTCGCGGCGGCGCCAACGGATACGCTGTCCGACAACCCGGTCGATTCCGCTCGGAAGTTTGCTCTCCGTCATGCTCCAACCCCTCGCGCTCTCATGGCGGGCATCAGACGCACTTAACGCCTCCAGCTAAGGAAGGCCAGTAGGGCAAACAGGCAGAGGGTGAACCAGAAGAGGCCTGCGCCAAGACGGGTCTGGAAGACGGTCACGTGCGCGGGCTCGGGAATGCGGTCGCGGCCATAGGTGGTTGACCATCCCTCCGGTGCGGTTTCAGCGGGCAGTGTTCGCATGGTCTCGCGGCCATACCCGTCGACGATGCCGGAAGCCCCGCGGTTGGCGGCTCGTACCATTGGAAGCCCGGTCTCGATCGCACGGTAGCGGTTCTGGGCATAATGCTGGGCCGGGCCCATGCCGGTGCCGAACCAGGCATCGTTCGAGATCAGCACGATCCATTGCGCGCGGTCGGTCAGGTTTGCCTTTCGGGTGATCTCCGGAAACAGGCCCTCATAACAGATCAGCGCCACGAAGGGCGGGATCCGGGCCGCGTCGATCGCCGTGGCCCCTGCCCCGGGGCGGAAGCCGGAGGCGGCGAGACGCTGGGTGGTCGGCGGAAGGAGCGTGGCGAATTCCCGGCCGAACGGTATGAAATCGACGGCGGCGAGTTCGCCAAAGGGCACCAGGCGGTGCTTGTCATAGAGCGCTATGGGGCCGGTTTCGTTGGCAGAGGCGTCGAGCACGGCGAGGCTGTTATAGTAGACCGGGGTTTCTTCGGTGAACCATTCGTAGCGTGTTGCGCCGACGATCAGCACGCGTTCGCCGATATAGGACGAGATGGCATCCAGCGAGTCTGATTCCTGCAGCAGGAAGCCGGGGACAGCGCCTTCCGGCCAGATCACGATGTCGCCGGGCCGGCTGTCCGTATAAGTCAGCATGCGGACGTATTCCACCAGTACGCCTCCGGCCTCCATGCGGTCCCAGTCTTCCTGCGGCACGCCGGCATCCATGATCACAACCTGCTGATCCGTCATCGGTGATGTCACTGCAGTGCGCTCGGCGCCCCAGGCCCAGCCGAAGGCGAGCGCCAAAACCGCCGCAAACGACGGCGCCATGCGCAGGCCCAGCCCGCGCGCATCGCGCATATCGACGAGAGCAGCCGGGGCCGCCATCACAAACACCGTCAACAGGGTGAGCCAATACACGCCGCCGAGGGAAGCGGCCTGCGACAGGGCGCCGCCCGGTATCCAGGTCGTCCCCGGCAGATTCCACGGAAAGCCGCCGAAAAGATGGCCGCGCACCCATTCGGCCAGCGCAAAGAAGGCCGCAAAGACGAAGATGCGCGACGGCGAGGCAGACCAGAAAGCTCCGGCCATCGCAGCGCAGGCACCCCAGATGAGACCCATGCCCGCCGGAAGCACGATCAGCGGCAACCAGATGAAGACGAGGTGCTGTTCCGGGTTCACCAGAAACGGCATTGCCGTCCAGTGCATGCTGACAAGGAAGAAGCCGGCGCCGAAGGCCCAGCCGCGAAGGGCGACCTGGCGGCCCCAGCGCCGGTGGGCACGCGCGCCGTCAATCATCCAGACGAGCGCAGTGAAGGAAATTGCCAGGATGGCGCTGAAATGGAACGGGGCAAAGGCAAATGCGGCGAGCGCGCCGAAGAAGGCGGCGGCCGCAGCGGCCTTCCAGCCCGTAAGCCGGGCCAGCGATTCATGGAGTGGCCCCAGGGCCGTGAAGCCGTGGCTGCGGACAGCATCTGACATGCGAACTCTACTCATCGGGAGGCGTGGATGCGGGCAACTCGGGAAGGCGGAGCTTCAGGCGGCGGATGCGGCGGGAATCGGCTTCCATGATTTCAAGCTCGGCCCCACCCGGGTGCTTGAGGATCTCGCCGCGCAGCGGTACTTTTCCGGCAAGCGCTACCGCCACGCCGCCCAGCGTGTCGATCTCGGCATCGCTGTCGGCAAGACCGAGGTCGACGCCTGATTCTTCTGCAAACTCATCGATCTCCATACGGGCATCGGCTTCCCAGAGCCGGGCACTGCGCCGGATGAACATCGGTTCGTCATCATCGTGCTCGTCTTCGATGTCGCCGACAATAACTTCGACGAGGTCTTCCAGTGTCAGGAGGCCATCGGTGCCGCCATACTCGTCAACGACAAGCGCAAGGTGGATGCGCGTCGCCTGCATCTTTACCAGCAGGTCCGTCAGCTTCATCGAGGGCGGAACATACAGGACCTCGCGGTGCAATCGCTCCAGCGGGCGCTTCGGCAGCGTCTCGTCCTTGGCGAGCTCGCTCACCACATCCTTGATGTGCACGAACCCGATAGGGTCATCCAGCGTTTCCCGGAACACCGGCAGCCGTGAATGGGTCACCTCGGCGAAGAAGCGCAGGAGATCCGGGAAATCGGTGCCGGCTTCGACCGCCTGGATTTCGGCGCGGGGCACCATGACATCATAAACGCGAAGCTGCTCGAATTCGGCCACCCGCAGGCGCATGACCTGAGGCGCGCTTTCGGCAACCGAAGCAGAGGCGCTGCTCTCGGGCCGGGGCGCTGGCTTGCGCCGGAAGCCGAAGAGGCCGCGTAATCGCCCGGACGGATCGGAAGGGTCAGAATCACTCATGGGGGGCCTGTGTCGCAGAGCAGATAGGGATTGGCTATACCGAGTGAGGCCAGCGCGCTGATCTCGAGGGACTCCATCCGCGCCGCATCCTCCGGCGTTTCATGATCGTGGCCGATCAGGTGCAGATAGCCGTGGATCAGGAGATGCGTCAGGTGATCCGGCATCGCCTTGCCTTGCGAGGCAGCGTCTCTGGCTGCGACGCCATGGGCCACGGCAATGTCGCCGAGCAGCGGGCGGTCCATCGCCAGCGCCGGGAAGGAAAGCACGTCGGTCGGCTTGTCCTTGCCGCGAAAGTCGCGGTTCATCTGGTGCAGTTCGGCGTCGTCGGTCAGCAGCAGGGAGACGAGGCCCTCAGCCGGCGCTTCAGTTGCGGCAGCCGCAAATGCGCGGCGGCTCAGGACATCAAGATCCCCGAGGGCGGACCACGCCTCCCCTTCGACAATCAGGGCGATATCAATCATGGCGGCGCTCAGCTTTCACCTGCCGCAGCATACGCGTCGATAATGCGGCGCACGAGACCATGGCGCACGACATCGGCTGCGGTTAGACGGTGGGCAGCGATGCCTTCGACATTCTCGAGAATGCGCAGGGCATGTTTCAGGCCGGAGGACTGGCTGCCCGGCAGGTCAACCTGGTCGGGGTCGCCGGTGACGACCATGCGGCTGTCGCGGCCAAGCCGGGTCAGCAGCATCTTCATCTGGGCAACCGTGGTGTTCTGGGCCTCGTCGACGATGACGAAGGCATTCTTCAAAGTGCGTCCGCGCATGAAGGCGATGGGGGCGACTTCGATTTCGCCCCGCAGCATGCGCCGCTCCATCTGCTCCTGCCCCATCAATTCGCGCAGGGCGTCCCAGATCGGCAGCATGTAGGGATCGACTTTTTCTTCCAGCGTGCCGGGCAGGAAGCCGAGCTTCTCGCCGGCCTCCACCGCAGGGCGGGTGACGATCAGGCGCTGGCGCAGGCCCGCCTGCAATTCGGCAACACCGGTGGCCACCGCAAGGAAGGTCTTGCCCGTGCCCGCCGGTCCGACGCCGAAGATCAGCGCATTCTCGGGCTGCGCGAGCAGTTCAATATACCTCGCCTGGCCGCGCGTCATGGCGGTAACAGGCTTGCGCAGGCCCTTCAGGCCAGAGAATGACTGGGACGGGGACTGGGCGGCCTGCAGCGCGCCGTCGAGTTCCATCTCGGTCGGCTCGGCGCCGTTGCGCAGGCGGCGCTCAAACTCGGCGAGGGCCGCCTCGGCGAGCGAGACCCCCTCTTCCGCGCCGTCGAGCCGGATCCCGCCGCCCATGCTTTCGGCACGAAGGCCGAAGGATTTGAGGCGGGCTTCAAGCAGCGCAAGGTTGCGGTGATGGGGACCGCAGAGATCGCGCAGGCGTTCCGCCTGATTGACCGGGTAAACACGGCTCACGGTTTCGGAATTCTGCGCGCCTGGAGGAGGACGTTTCCCACTCACGCGGCGGGCTCATTGGCACGAACGCGTTCGCCGGTGACGGAGTTCAGGCTGGCAGAGACGATTTTCACATCTACCAATGAGTTGATCAGCGCTTCGGTTCCGTCAAAATGCAAGGCTTGGAGATAGGGCGAGCGGCCATGCATCTGGCCGGTATTGCGGCCCTTGCCTGTAACGAGGACCGGCAAGGTCTTGCCGATCTGCGCCGCGTTGAAGGCGGTCTGCTGGTCACGCAGAAGGAACTGGAGCGCCTGCAGGCGTTCATTCTTCACCGCTTCGGAGAGATGCCCGTGCATTTCCGCCGCCGGAGTGCCGGGACGCGAAGAATACTTGAACGAGTAGGCAACCGCGAAACCGATGTCGCGGACAAGCTGCATCGTGGCCTCGAAGTCTGCATCGCTTTCGCCGGGAAAGCCGACGATGAAGTCGGTGGCGATGGCGATGTCGGGCCGGGCCTTGCGCACGCGGGCGATGATGTCCCGGTAATGATCGGCAGTGTGGCCGCGGTTCATGGCCTTGAGGATGCGGTCCGAGCCAGATTGCACGGGCAGGTGCAGAAAGGGCATCATCGCGGGCGTGTCGCCGTGCGCAGCAATCAGGTCATCGTCCATGTCGCGCGGATGACTTGTCGTGTATCGCATGCGCTCGATGCCGCCGATCTTCGCGATGTGGCGCACGAGTTGGCCAAGCGTCCAGTCGGCGCCGCCGTCGAGGCGCGGCGCGGGGCCGTGGAAGCCGTTGACGTTCTGGCCGAGCAGCGTGACTTCGCGCACGCCCTTGGAGGCGAGATCGCGAATTTCTGAGACGATGTCGTCCACGTTCCGGGAAATTTCGGCTCCGCGCGTATAGGGAACGACGCAAAAAGTGCAGAACTTGTCGCAACCTTCCTGGACCGAGACAAAGGCCGCGGGGCCATCCGGATCGCGGGTCTTCGGCAGGGCATCGAACTTCTCGATCGTGTCAAATTCGGTTTCCAGCCGGTCGCCGACCGCGCGGCTGGCGCGGGCGATCATCTCGGGCAGCTTGTGGTAGGCCTGCGGACCGAGGACGAGGTCGACAGCGGGCTGGCGGCGGATGATTTCGGCGCCTTCAGCCTGCGCGACGCAGCCTGCGACCGCGATGGTCATTTTCCCGCCAGACGCAAGTTTCATCTGCTTCAGCTTGCCGAGCTCCGAGTAGACCTTCTCGGTCGCCTTCTCGCGGATATGGCACGTGTTGATGACGACCAGGTCGGCGCCTTCCGGTGCGTCTACCGGAGCATAGCCGAGCGGCTTCAGCAAATCCCGGATGCGCTCGGAATCGTAGACATTCATCTGGCAGCCATAGGTCCTGATAAACAGGCCCTTCAGAGGCTTGGCGTCGGGGGCAGCGGTCATCGAGCGCCTTATGCCTCAAAAGGGTGCAAGCTGAAAGAACCTTCCTCCATCTGGGGGGCTTACGGCATTCGGCGCCTTCACAGTCGGAGAAACCGGGCTAGGGTGCCGTCAAATCGACACTACCGGCCGGGGAGGCCCAACCACATGTTCAACGAAATCCTGGCCAGCTTTGAAACTGGCGTGACCAACGTAAGCAACTTCCTCTGGGGTGGCCAGTGGAACGACTCGCAGGTCCTGCCGATCGCCCCTCTTGTTTTGCTGCTTCTGGGCACCGGCCTTTATTTCATGATCCGTCTCGGGTTCCGGCCCCTGCGCCGTCTTGGACCGGCCATCGGCGCGGTCTGGGCAGGACGCAAGGGCAATGGCGACCCGAGCGCAATCACCCCGTTCCAGGCCCTGACGACCGCGCTCTCGGGCCAGGTCGGTACCGGCAACATCGTCGGCGTCGCAACGGCGATTACGCTGGGCGGGCCCGGCGCGGTCTTCTGGATGTGGATTACCGCAATTTTCGGCATGGCCCTCGCCTTCGCGGAAAGCTCGCTGGCCATCAAGTACCGCGAGCGCGACGAGTATGGACGCCTGAATGGTGGCCCGATGTATTACATCACCAACGGCCTCGGTAAGCACTGGAAGTGGCTGGCCGTCCTTTTCTGCATCGGCACGATCATCTCGGCGACCGCCACGGGCGGCATGATCCAGGCCAACGGCATCACGCAGAACATCATGGCCGAGATGCAGCCCTTCGGCATGAATGTGCCGACCTGGGCCATCGGTATCACCCTGTCGGTCCTAGTCTTCATCGTGATCATCGGCGGGATCAAGTCGATCGGCGGCGTTGCCGAGAAGCTCGTGCCCGCAATGGCGGTGCTCTACGTCGTGATGTGCATCGTGGTGCTGGTGCTCAACGCCCGCGAGATACCGGACGCTTTCAGCATGATATTTGCGTCCGCCTTCGGGCTGCAGCAAGCCGTTGGCGGTCTTGCCGGATATGCCGTCCTGTCCGCAATCCGGTTCGGCGTCGCCCGTGGCCTGTTCTCGAACGAGGCCGGCCAGGGCTCGGCGCCGATCGCGCACGCCGCTTCGCAGATGAAGAACCCGGCGCGCCAGGGCGAGATCGCGATGATCGGTGTGTTCGTCGACACGCTGATCATCTGTACCATGACGGCGCTGGTGATCATCACCGCCGAGGGCACGTTCGCAACTTCGGCAGAATTTCTCGCCAAGCCGGAAATGGTCGCGGCCGGCCTGACCGAAACCACAAGCCACCTCTGGATGGCGGAAGGAGCAAACCCGGCGACGCTGACCAACCGCGCCTTCACCGACGCCCTGCCCGGCCCGGTCGGCGGCTGGATCGTCACGCTCTGCCTGACGCTGTTCGCATTCACGACGATCATCGGCTGGTCCTACTATGCCGAGCAGGCCGTTACCTTCCTGATCGGCGAATGGGCGACCAGGCCCTTCCGCTACATCTGGTGCGGTATCATCTTCGTCGGAGCAATCGCGCAGGTGAACATCGTCTGGATGATGGGAGATATTGCGAATGCCTCGATGGCTATTCCGAACCTGATTGCCATCCTTGCCCTGTCAGGCGTTGTAGTCGCGATTCACCGTGCGAACGGCGATCCCGACACAGCGGACGGCGACAGCGTGATCGCGCTATCGGACAAGGCCTCCGCAAAAGCAGACGCGCCTGCCGGATAGGCTGGCGCGCGCTGCCGGCTCGAAAGGACCGGCGGCCCTAGATCGCCAGGACGATCTTTCCGAAGTGCTGCTGGCTGGCCTGATGGGCAAAGGCGGCGGCGATCTGGTCGAGCGGGAAGCGGCTGTCGATGACCGGCCGCAAGCCGGTCGCGTCGAGGGCGTCCACCATGTCTTCCTGCTGGCGGCGTGAGCCGACCGTGATGCCAGAGAGCGTGATGTTGCGCGAGAAGAGCGCGGCGGTCGGCACTTCGCCGGAAACACCGGTGAGCACGCCGATCAGCGAGATGTGGCCGCCAGGGCGGCAGGCATTGATCGACTGCGCCATGGTGCCCGGACCGCCGATCTCGACAACTTCGTCCACGCCGCGCCCGCCGGTCAGTTCAAAGGCTTTTTTACCCCAGTCGGGATTTTCCTTGTAGTTGATCACATGGTCGGCGCCGAGGGCGCGCAGCTTCTCCAGCTTGGCCTCGGATGACGACGTGGCGATCACCCGTGCTCCGGTCGCCTTGGCGAACTGGAGGGCGAAGATCGAGACGCCGCCGGTGCCCTGCACCAGCACCCAGTCGCCCGGTTTGGTGCGGGTTTCGACAAACATGCCGCGCCAGGCGGTCAACGCAGCGCAGGGGAGCGTCGCCGCTTCATCGAAGGTCCAGTCTTTCGGCATGCGCGTGAAGGCCGTTTCGGGGCCGGCATAGAGTTCGCAACCGAACCCGTCGGCGCCGTCCCCCGGCACGCTGGCAAAGCCCGCGGCTTCGACCTGGCCGGATTGCCAGTTCGGGAAGAAAAGCGAGATGACCCTGTCGCCGGACTTCCATTTGGTGACGCCCTCACCAATAGCGACGACTTCGCCCGCGCCGTCCGACATCGGGATGCGTCCATCCGGCGTCGGGATACCGCCGAGGACAACGATGAAGTCGTGATAGTTCAGTGAACTGGCGCGAATGCGCACGAGTACTTCACCGGCCTTCGGCATCGGGTCGGGGCGATTTTCGATGACAAGGTTTCCCAGGCCACCGGGTTTCTTGACGGCTGCAACTTTCATGGTTCGGTCCTCCCGTGTTTCGGCCACGGGAGAGGCCGCGCCCTAGGGGAAGTCAAGAGGTCGTGAGGCGCGCTTCCCTGAGGGCCCCGCGGCGGACCTTGCCGGCATCGTCGCGGACGGGTTCGGCTACATACTCGAAACTCCTCGGCACCTTGTAGCGTACGAGACGCCCGGCGAGGTGCGTTTCCATCGCTTCCGCGTCAGCGGGGCCGTCCGGGCGGTCGATGATGGCATGCAGGCGCGCACCCATGTCGTCGTCCGGCAGGCCGATCACGGCAGAGGAGCGCACGCCGGGGAAGGCATCGATGGCAGCTTCGACTTCGGCCGGGTAGATGTTGGCGCCGCCAACGAGGATCATGTCGGACAGACGGTCCATCAGGTAGAGATACCCATCCGCGTCCATCCAGCCCATGTCGCCGAGACTTTCCCAGCCGCCTTCGATCGCCTTGGCCCCGGCGCCGATGTAATGATAGGTCGTCCCGGCGCCGGCCAGCGGACGGATGAAGACCTCCCCGACCTTTCCGGGCGGCCGCGTTTCTCCCCCCTCACCCACGACTTTCATCTCGCACGTCTCGACAGGCTTTCCGACCGAACCCTTGTGCTTCAGCCATTCCGTACCCTGAATGGTGGTCGATCCCTGCCCTTCCGTGCCGCCATAAAGTTCCCAGATCACTTCCGAGCCGAGCCAGTCGATGAAGCTTTCCTTCAGCCAGGGCGGGCAGGGCGCGGCCAGGTGCCAGAGCGCCTTCAGGCTGGACAGGTCATGCCGTGTGCGAACGTCTTCCGGCAGCGCCCAGATCCGCCGCATCATGGTGGGCACCATGTAGACGACATCTACCTTGTGCGTCTCGATCAGGCCAAGCGTCTCTTCCGCGTCAAAACGGGTGGTGACGACCACGGTGCAGCCCTTGAACAGCGCTGTCATGGCCCAGAGAAAGGGGCCGTTGTGATAGAGGGGTCCGGGGATGAGCATGCAGCCCTGCTGCGGAATTTCCAGCAGCGGAACATCCGGGTCGGACGCGGCGGGAGATTTCGACACGATCAGCTTCGGCCGGCCGGTGGAGCCACCCGAGGTCATCGCCTTATAGCTTATGGACGTGACTTCCGGCAGCGGCTTGTTCGAAAGGCTGCTGTCTGGCGCGTAGCCAACCGGGAGGCAGGGAATCGTTGCATACTCGCCGGCCTCGACACCCACGACAAGGCTCGGTGCACCAACCTCGACGATCTGGTCGCGCTCGAATTTCGGCAGCCGGGAAGAGACGGGCTGCGGCGTGGCGCCGGCTTTCCATGTGGCGAGACAGGCTTCGAAGAACTCGATTCCGTTGGGCAGGGCGATGGTGACGAAGTCATCCTTCTTGACGCCGAGCGCCTGATAGGCCCGCGCGAGACGGTTGGTTCGCGCTTCGAGCTCGCCCCACGTAAGGCTCGTGCCTTCATGGTGAAGCGCAGGGCGGGCGGGCTGGACGGCGGTCCAGTGCGCGATGATGCGCGAAAGCGAAATGATAGCCATCGACCTGTCCTCCCAAGTTTTTTATCCGCACCGGGATCGTCAGATACCGGCTCGTTTCAGCAGGCGCTGGAAGCCTGCCCAGAATTCTGCCCGCCGGTCGTCGGTTTCCATGAGGATCTCGTGCATGGCGCCCTCTAAGGTGATGTGCTCGCAGTCCTTGAGGCGCCGGCAGATTTCCACATGACTGGAATTGTCGACCAGCTTCTCTTCAGAGGCAGAGGCGACGAAGACAGGAATGCCTACCCGGGACAAGCCCTTCGGCTTCGTGAACGTCGCCAGGATGTCGAGCGAGGCGCCGAGCCAGCCCCACGTGACCGGGCCAAGTTCGAGATCGGGCGCGGCGTCGATCAGGTCGCGTTGCAATTCCCAGCGCCGCTTGTCATGCGTAACGATATTGGCTTCGAACTTTTCCGGCGGACCGGGCTGGATGGCGTAGTCACCGGAGCGGCCGGTGGCGCGCATTGCCCAGACGAGATAGCTCATCCCGAAGAACTTGGATTTCAAACCCCACATCGGCGAAACGAAGGCTGCGGCCTCGACCTTCACTAAATCCTGGGCGACGGCCGCCAGCGCAATCGCGCCGCCCATCGAGTGCGCGAGGCAGACGTGCGGCCGCGGCAGGCGGTCCCGGAGTTCTTCGAGGCCATTGGCCAGGGCGCCCATGAAGGTCTCGAACCGGTCGATATGACCCTTCAAGCTGTCGTCGAGCAGGCGCTCCGAGAAGCCCTGGCCGGGCCAGTCGAGGATCAGGACCGCGAAGCCCATCTTCTGGAGTTCACGGCCGACCTCGAAATACTTTTCGATGAACTCGGTCCGGCCCGGACACACGATGACGGTGCCGCGCGGTTTGCTGGGCGAAAGGGCGGGTGCCGAACAGGCGCGCAACTCGCGGCCTCCGCCGCCCCTGAACCAGACGACGGCGGCGCCTTCGGGCGCCGGATTGCCCTTGAGGTTCACAAATCCCGAATGTCTAGCCCGCGCGTCAACCATCGATCACGTCCCGAAAAGGAAAAGCCGCCCGAAGCTGTCTCCGGGCGGCCTTCCGAGGTCAATGCCCTTGGGCAGGCCGGATCAGCCGGCGAGTTTCTTCATCAGGGTCTGAAGCTGCATGGCAACCGACATGTCGCCCGCCACTTTGAGCTTGCCCTGCATGAAGGCCATCGTCGGGTCCATCGCGCCAGACGAAATCTTGGCGAAGTCGTCCCAGGTGACGGAAATGGTCGCGTCAGCCGGATCGTCGGAGTTGTCGACCTTGCCGCTGGCGCCGTCGATCAGCAGCTTGCCGACGCTGCCGAAGTCGAACTTGACCTTTTTCTTGAAATCGCTGCCGCCGGAAAGTGCTTCCGAAGCGCGGGCAGTCAGTTGTGCGAGATCCATCCGGGGTTCCTCCTTGGGAATTGGGTCTGATGGGGGATAAAGCAAACCGGGGCGGGCGGAGCAAGAAGATTCCCGTTGACGGGCGCGGCGGCAAGGCGATCACCTGAGCGTCATGAGTTGGGAAAAATCGATCGAAGAGCTCCGCCGGCGCGAGCGCCTGGCCGAGCACATGGGCGGGGAAGAACCCGTAGAACGCCAGCGCGGGCGTGGAAAACTGACCGTGCGGGAGCGCGTGGCCTTCCTCGCCGACCCGGGCAGCTTCCACGAAATCGGAAAGATTGCCGGCAAGGCGACCTACGGCCCGGATGACAAACTTTCCGGTTTCACGCCGTCGACCTCGGTAACCGGGCGCGCCCGCCTCGATGGCCGGCCGGTGGTGATTCTGGCCGATGACTTCACAGTGCGCGGCGGGGCGTCGGATGCCTCGATCTGGCAGAAGATGGTCCAGATGATCAAGATGGCGACCGAGTACCGCATGCCGCTGGTCCAGATGATCGACGGCACGGGCGGCGGTGGATCGGTCAAATCACTTGAGAAGGACCCCCGCACCTACATCCCCGAGACACCCGGCTGGAACGAGATCGTGACAGGTCTGTCACAGGTGCCGTTCGTGTCACTGGCGCTGGGCCCATGCGCCGGGATGGGCGCGGGCCGGGTGGCGGCGAGTCATTTCTCCATCATGGTCAAGGATCTCAGCCAGGTGTTCGTGGCCGGGCCGCCGGTGGCCATCGCCCTTGGTGAGAATGTCACCAAGGAGGAACTGGGCGGCTGGAAGATCCAGGGGCAGAACGGCACGGTGGACAATGTCGTCGACAGTGAAGCGGACGCCTTCGCGGCGGCGCGCCGTTTCCTCTCCTACCTTCCCCCTTCCGTGCATCACCTTCCGGACCGCCTTCAGCCCACGGATGACCCGAAGCGGAAGGAGGAAAGCCTCCTCTCCCTCGTGCCGAAGGATGGCCGCACGCCCTACAAGCCGCGCAAGATCATAGAGGCGGCGGTAGACCGGGGCAGCTTCTTCGAGATCGGGCGTGACTGGGGACGCGGCATCGTCACCGGCCTTGCCCGCATCGACGGCTACGCCGTGGGCATTTTGGCCGGCGATCCCTTCTTCCTCGACGGGGCCTGGACCGCAGATGTCTGCGACAAGGTTACCCGGCACATGGATCTTTGCTCGACCTTCCATCTGCCGGTCATCCACTTTGTCGATTGCCCCGGGTTTGCGGTTGGCGTGAAGGCGGAGACAGCAGGCGTCACGCGCGCCGGTGTGCGCGCCATGACGGCCGTCTACCAGGCCGACGTGCCGGTCTGTTCGGTTGTCATCCGCAAGGCTTACGGGCTCGCGGGGTCTGCGATGATGAACCAGTCGAGGACCAAGTGGCGCTATTGCTGGCCAAGCGGAGACTGGGGCTCGCTGCCAATGGCCGGCGGGATCGAGGCGGCATTCCGCAAGGAGTTGTCCGAGGCCGACAATCCCGCGGAGTTGAAAGCCTCGCTCTACAAGAAGTTTGAGGCGATCCGGTCACCCTTCCGCACAGCGGAAAGCTTTCTTGCCGAGGAGATCATCGACCCGCGCGACACCCGGTCCCTGCTGGTGGATTTTGCACACCATGCGCAGCGCGCAATCGCCGTCGGTGAACGTCGCATTTCCTTCCGGCCCTGAAAAGCTTCAACTCCCCCTGAAAACGGCGCCCTCTTGCCATTTTCCCGGCATTGGTGCGTGAGTGATCCGATCCGGGGAGGGACAAACTCATGAACATCAGACATCTACTCGCAGTGGCGGCATTTGCGCTCGCCCTGGCGGCCTGCGGCGGCTCTGGCGGATCGTATGATTCCAGCCCGGCGATGGCGCCGCCGGCGCCCGAGATAGCCATGAAAATGGCTGGCGAATCGGTCGCCGAAGAAGCACCGGGCAGCGAGGGCAACCCGGACGCCGCAGGCGCGGTCCAGTACATCGCCTATTCGCATTCCATCGGCATGCGTATCCCCGTCAAGGCCATCGAACCGACGATGCAGGCGCATATCAATGCCTGCAATACGGCAGGGCCGGCCGTCTGTGTCGTCACCAACTCCTGGCTCAACGCCTACTCGGAAAACGAGGCGTCGGCTGCGTTGAACATCCGGGCAACGCCCGCATGGATCGTAACTTTCCTCGGCGGCATTGAAGCCGAAGCTGAAGCGGTCAAAGGCGAAGTCACGAACCGTCAGACCGCGGCGGAAGACCTCACAGTCACGATCATCGACACCGATGCCCGCCTCAAGGCGCAGATTCTCCTGCAGGCAAGGATCGAGGAACTGCTCGCCGACCGTCCCGGCAATCTGGGCGAACTGCTCGACACGCAGCGCGAACTTGCCCGGGTCAACGGCGAGATCGACTCCCTGACCTCCAGCCTTGCCACCCTGCGCCAGCGCGTGAACATGAGCCAGCTGTCGGTTGGCTACGAGACCAAGATCAACCCCGTCTCGCAAGGCGCGCTTCAGCCGCTCGGCGATGCGTTCGGCAGCTTCTTCTACAACCTCGCGAGCGCGATAGCCGCTGTTGTCACGGCTTTCGCTGTCGGCCTGCCCTGGCTGCTGCTGATCGGCGCGCTGTTGTGGATCTGGCTGCGCCTGATCTGGCCGCGCATCCGGCGGAAGAAGCCGCCGGCCGCCTGACCCGGAAACAGGCCGGGCGCTAGGCGCGCTCGGCCTGTTTCCGTTTCGAGGGCGGCTTGCGGGCGAGCAGCATTGAAGCCACTTCCTTCGGCACGATCATCAGCATCTGGCTGAGGGTCGTCTCCCAGCTGTCGAGCAGGTCCTTCGCGCGCAGGGATCCCGTGCGCTTGGCGTGTTCTTCGATCAGCGCCCGGGCTTCCCCGACATGTTCGTCCGCCATGTCGGCAAGAGGATACCAATCGATGGAATCCGGGTTGACGACCCGGTCGAAGCGGCTGGACGGGTCCCAGACGAAGGCCGCCCCCCCGGTCATGCCGGCGCCGAAATTGTCACCGACCGGGCCGAGAATAACGGCGCGTCCGTTGGTCATGTACTCGCAGCCATTTGCGCCGCAGCCTTCCACCACGGTCTTCGCACCCGAGTTGCGCACGGCGAACCGGACGCCCGCCGTGCCTGCCGCGAACAGCTTGCCCGCCGTGGCCCCGTAAAGACAGGTGTTGCCGATGATCGCATCGCCGATGGCGGAGCGGCGGTCGCGCGGTCGCGGGGTGACGACGATGGTCGCGCCCGAGAGGCCCTTGCCGACATAATCATTCGCGTCGCCGAGCACTTCCAGCAGCAACCCTTGCACGCTGAACGCGCCGAGCGACTGACCGGCGGAGCCTTCCAGCCGGATATGTAGGCGCCCTTCCGGGAGCGACTGCATGCCGAACTTGCGTGTGATGCGCGAGCTCGCCCGTGCGCCGATGGCCCGTGTCGTGTTCTCGACACCGTATTCCAGCTGCATCTTCTCGCCGCGCTCGAAGAAGGGCTCGGCGTCGCGCAGGATCTGTGCGTCGAGTGTGTCCGGCACCGGTTCGCGGCGGTTCGGCTTGTAGACAACCGGCGTATCGGTATCGACCTGCACGAGGAGCGGGTTGAGATCGAGATCGTCGAGGTGGGGCGCGCCGCGGCTGACCTGCTTCAGGAGGTCCGTGCGGCCGATGGCCTGGTCAAGCGATTTCAGGCCGAGCGAGGCGAGGATTTCGCGCACGTCTTCGGCGATGAAGCTCATCAGGTTCACGACCTTGTCCGGATTGCCCGAGAAGTGCGCGCGCAGCGCCTCATCCTGGGTACAGACGCCGACCGGGCAGGTGTTCGAATGGCACTGGCGCACCATGATGCAGCCCATCGCCACCAGCGAGGCGGTGCCGATGCCGTACTCCTCGGCGCCGAGCATCGCTGCGATGACTATGTCGCGCCCTGTGCGGAGCCCGCCGTCCGTGCGCAGGGTGATCTTGTCGCGCAGGTTGTTGAGAGACAGGACCTGATGGGTCTCGGCCAGGCCGATTTCCCAGGGCAGGCCCGCATACTTGATCGAGGTCTGGGGCGAGGCGCCCGTCCCGCCAACACCGCCGGCAATCAGGATGATGTCGGCCTTCGCCTTGGCGACACCGGCCGCAACGGTCCCGACGCCGGACTGTGCGACAAGCTTCACGCAAACCCGGCAATCGGGATTGATCTGCTTCAGGTCGTAGATCAGCTGGGCGAGGTCTTCGATCGAATAGATGTCATGGTGCGGCGGCGGCGAAATCAGCGTCACGCCCGGAGTGGCATGGCGCAACTTCGCAATCAGTTCGGTCACCTTGAAGCCTGGCAGCTGACCGCCCTCTCCGGGCTTGGCGCCCTGGGCGACCTTGATCTCGATCTCGCGGCATTCGTTCAGGTACTCCGCCGTGACGCCGAAGCGTCCCGACGCGATCTGCTTGACCGCCGAGTTCATGTTGTCGCCGTTCGGCAGCGGGCGGTAGCGGGCACGGTCCTCGCCGCCTTCTCCGGACACGGACTTTGCTCCGATCCGGTTCATGGCGATGTTCAGCGTGCCATGCGCTTCGGGCGACAGTGCGCCGAGCGACATGCCGGGCGTGACGAAGCGTTTGCGGATTTCGTTGATCGACTGGACCTGGCTCAGCGGGATCGGCTCGCCGGCGGCCTTGAAGTCCAGCAGGTCACGCAGCTGGATCGGGTCCCGGGCATGCACGGCGTCGACATACTTGCGGTAGATCGCGTAGTCGCCGCGATCGCATGCGGCCTGCAACGTGTGGATCAGCGTCCCGTCAAGCGCATGGAGTTCGTCGGAAGCCCGCAGCCGGTAGAAACCGCCGACCGGGAGCGAGATGACGTCCTCGTCGAACGCCTTCTGGTGGCGGACCAGCGCGTTCTCCTCCAGGCCCGCAAGCCCGAGACCGGAGATGCGGCTGGACATACCGGGGAAGTAATCCGCGACCAGCGCGCGGCTGAGGCCGAGTGCCTCGAAGTTGTATCCGCCGCGATAGGACGAGATGACCGAGATGCCCATCTTCGAGATGATCTTGAGGAGACCAGCCTCGACGGCATCCTTGAAGTTCTTCACCGCCTGGCCTAGCGCCAAGTCGCCGAGCAGGCCGCGCGCGTGCCGGTCCGCGATGGCGTCCTGCGCGAGGTAGGCGTTGACGCAGGTTGCACCCACGCCGATCAGCACGGCGAAATAGTGCGTATCCAGACATTCTGCCGAACGTACCGTGATCGAGCAGAAGGTGCGCAGGCCCTGCGCCACGAGATGCGCGTGCACCGCGCCGGTCGCAAGGATCATGGGCACGGCGATACGGCTGGCAGACTGGTTCTGATCGGTAAGGATGATGTGCTCGCGCCCCGCCCGGACGGCCTCCTCGGCCTCCCGGCGGATGTGCTCCAGCGCGTCCTTCAAGGCGGCGCCCTCTGCGGTCACGTCTGCAGCAGCGAAGGTGCAATCCAGCACTTCGGTGCTGAGGCCGAGGCGGGTGTGCAGGCGCTCGTACATACCGGTCGTCAGCACAGGGCTCTCCAGAACGAACACTTCCTGCTGGGATTTATCCGTATCGAGAACGTTGCCGAGGTTCTTGAACCGCGTACGCAGGCTCATCACGCGGCCTTCGCGCAAGGGATCGATAGGCGGGTTGGTGACCTGGCTGAAGTTCTGCCGGAAGAAGTGGCTCATGGGGCGATAGGCCGAGGACAGGACGGCCGGAGCCGTATCGTCGCCCATCGAGCCGATGGCCTCCTTGGCACTCTCGGCCATCGGCGCAAGGATCAATTCCAGCGTTTCGAGTGTGAACCCCGCAGCCGTCTGGCGGCGCAGCAGATCTTCACGACTGAACATCACCGGCTCCGGTCCCGGGCCGATCTCCGGCTCGAGTTCGGTGACGGCCTGCAACCACTCCTCGTAAGGCGCCTGCGCGGCGAGGTGATCGACAATCTCGCGGTGATCGTAGAACTTGCCGGTTTGCAGGTCTGCCGCGATCATCCCGCCGGCGGGAATCGACCCGCGCCGCGCGATCTCGTGGTCGCCCAGCGGGCACATGCCGGTCTCCGATCCGACGGCGAGAATACCATCGGTGGTCAGAGCATAGCGCAGAGGACGAAGGCCGTTGCGGTCAAGCCCCGCCACGGCCCAGCGCCCGTCAAAGGCAGCGATGCCGGCCGGGCCGTCCCATGGTTCCATCACGGAATTGCAATAGTCATACAGCGCACGGTGCGCCATCGGCATGACCGACTCGCGTTTGGACCAGGCTTCCGGGATCAGCATGGCCTTGGCCATCGGCGCAGAGCGGCCAGACTTGCAGAGCATCTCCCATACGGCGTCGAGCGCGCCGGAGTCCGACGTGCCATCCGGGATGATCGGCTTGATGTCGTCGACATTGTCGCCGTAAGCCTCGGAGACCATCCGGATCTCGTGGCTCTTCATCCAGTTCTTGTTGCCGCGCAGCGTATTGATCTCGCCGTTGTGCGCAATCATGCGGAAGGGCTGGGCCAGCGCCCATTGCGGGAAGGTGTTGGTCGAATAGCGCTGGTGATAGATCGCGAAGGCCGAGACGAAACGCTCGTCGCGCAGGTCGAGATAGAAATTGTCGATGTCGGCGGCGAGGAACATGCCTTTGTATATCAGGGACTTGTGGTTCAGCGAACAGACATAGAATGACGGGATGCTCGCCTCACGCGCCCGCCGCTCGATACGGCGGCGGCAGATGTACAGCTCGCGCTCCATGTCTTCCGTGCTGCGGCCGCGCGCGTCGCGGAACATGATCTGCTCGATCGCAGGGCGGGTGTCCTTTGCCTTCTGTCCGATGACGGAGACATCGACCGGCGGCTGGCGCCAGCCATAGATATAGAAGCCCGAACGCAGCACTTCGCGCTCGACGATCGTGCGGCCGGCTTCCTGTGCGGCGAAATCAGTACGCGGAAGGAAGATCTGACCGACGCAGATGCGGTCATCGGTCGGGTTGTGGCCCGTGCGGCTGACATGCTCACGGAAGAAGTCCTGCGGCACATCAAGGCGGATGCCTGCACCGTCACCCGTCTTGCCGTCAGCGTCCACCGCGCCGCGGTGCCAGACGTTCTTCAGTGCCGCGATACCCATCGCGACGATTTCGCGCTTCGGCTTTCCGTCGAGCGACACGACGAGGCCGACGCCGCAGGCGTCCTTTTCGTCCTCGGGATTGTAGGCATGGCCATCGATCAGCTTCTGGCGATTGGCTTCGTACTGTTTCACATAATCGGACATCTGATCTACTCTGCCGCCACTTTGTCTGATGCGGTGGCTTTCATCGCCTTGTGCATCGCCTCGGCCGCATCGCGGCCATCCTTGATCGCCCAGACGACGAGCGAGGCACCGCGCACGATGTCACCCGCCGCATAGACACCCGCCAGGCTCGTCTGCATGGTCGCATAATCCACCCGCACCGCGCCCCAGCGGTTCACCGTCAGCGCCGGCTCGTTGAACAGGAGCGGCAGGTCCTCCGGATCGAAGCCGAGCGCCTTGATCACCATGTCGGCCTTGACGTCCAGCGTCTCTCCGGATTTTAACGGGGTCTGGCGCCCGGACGCGTCCGGCTCGCCGAGTTTCATCTTGCTGGCGCGGACGGCTTTCACCTTTCCGTTCTTTGAGTCGAGGATGGCCTCGGGGGTTGCGAGCCATTCGAATACGGCGCCCTCTTCCTCGGCGTTCAGAACCTCGCGCTGCGAACCCGGCATGTTGGCCCGGTCGCGGCGGTAGAGACAGGTCACCGATTTTGCCCCCTGGCGGATGGCCGTGCGCACGCAGTCCATCGCCGTGTCGCCGCCGCCGATCACGACCACGCGCTTGCCCTCGGCATTCAGGTCTCCGGATTCGAAGGCCTCGACCGTGTCGCCGAGGCCCATGCGGTTTGAGGCCGTCAGGTAATCCAGCGCCGCAAATACACCTTCGGCGCCGCTGCCGGGGCATCTCAGGTCCTTGGCGGCATACACGCCGGTCGCGATCAGCACCGAGTTGTGCTCGGCGCGCAGGTCACCCAGCGACACGTCCTTGCCGACGCGGGTGTTGAACCGGAACCGGATGCCGGACGTCTCAAGATGCACAATGCGCCGCTCGACTACTTCCTTCTCCAGCTTGAAGCCGGGAATGCCGTAAACGAGTAGTCCGCCACCCCGGTCGTAGGCATCATACACCGTCACCTGGTACCCTTTTCGGCGCAGCTGCTCGGCGGCGGCAAGGCCGCCCGGCCCTGCCCCGATGATGCCGACCGACTGCGCGCGCTCACGCGGCGGCCTGATCGGCTGGATCCAGCCTTCGGCCCAGGCCGTGTCTGTGATGTGTTTCTCGATCGAGCCGATCGTCACTGTGCCATGGCCGGATTGTTCGATCGTGCAGATGCCTTCGCACAGGCGGTCCTGCGGGCAGATGCGTCCGCAGATTTCCGGCATGTTGTTGGTGGCCGATGAGACCCGCCACGCCTCCTCGAGCCGGTCTTCGGCCGCGAGTTTCAGCCAGTCCGGAATGTTGTTCTGGAGGGGGCATCCCTGCTGGCAGAACGGCACGCCGCACTGCAAGCAGCGCCCGGCTTGCGCCTTGGCCGCTTCGTGGGAGAAGTCCGCATAGATTTCCCGGAAGTCATCGGCGCGGGCCGTCGCGGGCCGTTTCGCCGGCATCGACCGCGAGACTTTCGTGAACTGCAGCATCTTCTCGGCCATGAAGCCCTCTCCGGATTATAGAAAGAGCGATCTGGCGCATTGCGGACAGGCTTTCAAGCAAATATGCGGCAAAGAATATCAATATGATATTTATAAAGTATTTTCTGATCTGGTTGCCGCGCCGAGCGTAGGTAGCTTTTAAGTTTGGGGCCCATTATGATATTTATTATTTCAGCACTGATCGTCTCGCCAAACTCGTCTGGCTAGGCTTTTGTTCGGATCCTTGGACCAATGTGGCACCGGTTCTGCAGCGGCAGACATCCGGCCGGTGGACGCCGCAACAGAGGGAACGCCTTGATGGATTACCTGATCGCCCTCCTGCTCGGAATCGTCGAGGGGCTCACAGAATACATACCCGTGTCTTCCACAGCACACCTCCTTTTGCTGACCCATTTCCTCGGCTTTGAAACGACAGGCCGCAGCTTCGAAGTGCTGATCCAGCTCGGGGCCGTACTGGCCATGGTGACCCTCTATTTCGAGCGGCTCTGGAAAGTCGTGGTCACGCTGCCTTCGGATCCTGCATCGCGCCAGTTTGCCCTCAGCATACTGCTGGCCTTCCTGCCGGCCGTCGGCATCGGCTTTCTCGCGCATGACTTCATCAAGACGGTGCTGTTCGAAACGCCGGTCGTCATCTGCTGGTCGCTGATCATCGGCGGCATCCTGCTCTGGCTCGTCGACCAGTTCGCCCCTACTCCCGCCTATGATGACGCGATGAAGCTCAGCCTGCGCACATCGCTGGTGATCGGATTCTTCCAGTGCCTCGCAATGATCCCGGGAATGTCGCGCTCGGGCTCAACGCTCATCGGCGCCATGCTGATGCGGGTGAACAAGCGCGCGGCAGCCGAATTCAGCTTTTTCCTGGCCATGCCGACGATGGCTGCCGCGTTCGGCTATGATCTGCTGCAGAACTGGCAGGCGATGGACTTCAACGACATGGGCCTGATCGCCACCGGTTTCATCGCGGCTTTCATAACGGCGTTGCTGGTCATTCGCGTGCTGCTGGATTTCATCAGCAAGCATGGCTACGGCATCTTCGCCATCTGGCGGATTCTCGTCGGCACGGCAGGATTGATACTGCTGCAGATGACCGCCTGAGCGGTCAGGCTTAGCTGGGCTTGTGGAACTCGCCATAGGTGCGGAAGCGCCAGAGATAGCCCGGCACGATCGCCTCGACTGATTCCGGCTCTGTAATGCCCAGATCGGCGAGCGTCAGGGCGCCGGGCGCGACGATGTTGTCGTCCTTGAGCATCTCGACCTGTGAGCCCGTGAGCGGCGGCGCGCCGAGGAACCCCCAGGAGAAAGGCGGCACGAACCGCCAAATGGCGCCGGTGATGTAGCCGACGGGCCGCGCCACGAAAAATGGCAGCGGAATCTTGAAGCGCTTCAGGTCGATGGTCTTCAGGATGATGTCGTAGAGTTCGTTGAACGTGTAGACGCCCGGCCCACCGAGCTCATACGTCTTGCCCCCGGCCGCATCTGTGTCGACTGCGGCCGCAATCGCGCTCGCCACATTGCCGGCATAGACCGGCTGGAACTTCGTCCTGCCCCCGCCAATCGCCGGCAGGAAAGGCGCCGAACGCGCCATTGCGGCAAACCGGTTGAAAAACTGGTCTTCGGCTCCGAACACGATGGAGGGGCGCAGGATGGCCGCCGTGGGAACGGCCTTGCGCACATCGGCCTCGCCTTGCGCCTTCGTGCGTCCATAGGGCGACTTCGACTCCGCGTCCGCGCCGATAGCCGAGACCTGTACGAACCGGGTGATGCCTTTCGCCGCGGCGGCTTGGGCCACCAGCGCCGCACCTTCGCCCTGCGAGCCGGCATAGGTCTGCTTGCCGCTCTCGAACAGGATGCCGACAAGGTTTACCACGGCGTCAGCGCCCTCGAGCGCCCGCTCGACCGAGGCCCGGTCGCGCACATTCGCCTGGACGATATCGACCCAGCCCGGAGGCCCGGCGAGGCGCACGTCGATGGCGGTATGAACCCGGCGGCAGGCGACCCGGACGCGCCAACCCCGCTCGATCAGGGCGCGCGCGGCGTACCGGCCGATGAAGCCCGATCCGCCAAAAACCGTCACCAGACCCTTGCTCATGCGCTCTGCCTCTTTGCCGGCCGGCAAGCGCCCGCCGCGAATCCAGGTTGAGAGCGTCTTTGACCACAACAACCTTGCAAATGTCCATGCGGCATGGACGGCGGGTCAGGTCCGCATCAGGCCCGAAGCCTTGAGCAGCTTGCCCGCGCGGACAACCCGCTCAAGCTTGTGCTCGCTGGAGCGGTCGCCCTTGTTGGAGTCCGGGTGGAAGCGGCGGATGTATTCGGCATACCGCGCCCGGATCTCGGCCGGCTGGGCATCCGCCTCAAGGTCCAGCTCGCGTAGGGCCCGCAGCTGCAGGCTTGAGCGATGCGCCTGGACGCGGGCTTCGGCGGCCGGCGTATCGTCGATGTCGAAGAAGCCGCGGCCCGCCCAGCGGCGCGGATCATGGGTCTGGGCGCTGCGCTTGCCGCCCATCGGCCCGCCGCCCATCCGCCAGGTGCGCTTGTGGCCATATCGTTCCGAGCGCACGAAGGAGGCGGCCTCGGCCTCGCTCATGCCTTCGAAGAAATTGAAGCGGCGATTGTAATCCGAGACGTGGTGCTCGCAGAAAAAGTACCGCCCCTTGCCGCCCTGGCGCGGCGCCGGGAAGGCGCCTTCGAGGTCACAATTGGGTTCGTCGCACACCCGCGTCTGCTTGGCGCGCGCCCGCGAAGCCTCGTCCTTGGGAGGGTTCACGCGTATATCTTTGAACTTGACGCGGTATCGGAAGGGGTCGCTGTCGGACATGGGCCACGATAATAGGGAGCACCGCTCAAAGATGCCACAACCAAGTGACAGACGATCGCGAATTGAAAACATTCTGACGGAGGCCTTCGCGCCTGCCTCTCTCGTCATCACCGATGACAGCGCCAAGCATGCAGGCCATGCCGGCGCGGCGCCGGGCGGCGAGACGCACTATTCGGTCGAAATTGTCGCGGAGGCGTTTGCCGGTCTTTCGCGCGTGCAGGTGCAGCGCACCGTCATGCTGGTGTTGCAGAAGGAGTTCGATACCGGCCTCCACGCGCTGGCGTTGAAAGCGGCAGCGCCGCCTTAACCGGCCTCAACCTTCGAAATGTTCACGCCAGTCACCTGGTTGCGCTGGCGCCGCAGGATATTGAACCGGTAGCCGTGGAAGACAAAACTCTGCCCGGGCTCCGGAATGGTCTGGGCTTCATGGATCACGAGCCCCGCCACCGTCACTGCCTCCTCATCTGGCAGGATCCAGCCAGTAGCCCGGTTGAGATCGCGGATCGGCACCCAGCCATCGACGTTGACCGAGCCATCCGCCTGCGCACGCACGCCCTGGATCTGCACATCATGCTCGTCATGAATGGCGCCCACGATCTCCTCGAGAATATCCTCGAGCGTGATCATCCCCTGCAATTCGCCATACTCGTCGACCACGAGCGCAAAGTGCTGGCCTTTTGACAGGAACTGGTCGAGCTGGTCCTTGACCTGCGTAGTCTCCGGCACAAACCAGGGCTTGCGCAGGATCGAGTCCAGATCGAGTTTCGAAAGGTCCCCGCCTATCGGCAACGCCGCGCGCAGAAGATCCTTGGCATGCAGGATGCCGATGATCTCTTCCTTCTCGCCCCGGTAGAGCGGCAGCCTTGTGTGCGGACTGGCAAGCGCCTTCATCACCAGTTGCCGGCGGTCCATGTCGGCATTCAGCATCTGGATGTTCTTGCGATGGATCATCACGTCTTCGACCGTGAGATCCTTGAGGTCCAGCGCGCCGACGAGGCGGAGCCGGTCGCCGCTTTCCACGCCGCCCTCCAGCGCGTGCAGGTCAATTGCGCCCCGGATCTCCTGCTCTGCAGAAACAGGTTGAGCAGGCGCACTAAGGCCAAGCAACGCCATCAGCACCTTCACGATGAAGCGGATCACCTGGATTATCCAAGAGGCAAACCGGACTACAAGGCCGATGGGCCGCGCAACGACCAACGCAACACTATCCGGGCGCGAAATGGCGTAGGTCTTCGGCATGACTTCCGAAAAGATCAGTACCGTAACGGTCATTACGGCGGTCGCCACGACGAGCGCGAGCCCGCCTGCACCGAACAGGTATGTGAACAGGGATGTCGCGAGCACGGATGCAAGGATGTTGACGAGGTTGTTGCCTAGCAGGATCGCCCCGATGAAATCCTCCCGCTTCGCGAGGAGCCGGTTCACTGCTTCGGCGCGCTTGTCGCCCTCTTTCTCGAGCTGGTGCATCCGGGCGCGGGAGGCCGCCGTGAGCGCCGTCTCCGATCCGGAGAAAAAGGCCGACAGGCAAAGCAGCACGAATATGGCAATCAGGTAACCGGCAATCATGTCGGGTGGTCGGTCTCTCTAGGCGGTTTCAAGTAGTTCGCGGGCAAGGAAGGCTTCGATGGAAGCAAGGTCCGCGTCCGGATGAATGTAGCAGGCGCCGATCCCGCGCGCGAGGATCAAGGGCAGGCGTCCGCCGCGCGCCTTCTTGTCCTGCTGCATCAGTTCGGTAAGGCGCGGCGCCGTGAACCGGTCGCGGTCCCTGCCCGCGAGATCGAAGGGCAGGCCGGAAATCCGGATCACGTCCGCCACCCGGCGCGCATCGGCGGCCGGTGTCACGCCCAGCCCTGCGCCATACCGGAAAGCGAGCGCCATGCCAAGCGCCACCGCTTCGCCGTGCAGGAGGTCCGGGCCATAGCCGTTGGCGGCTTCCAGCGCATGCCCGAATGTATGGCCAAGATTCAACAGCTGCCGAACGCCCGTTTCGGTCTCGTCCTCCACCACGATCGCCGCCTTCGCAGCGCAGGAGCGGGCCACTGCATAGCGCGCAGCTTCAGGCTCGAGCGCGAGCACCTTTCGCCCTTTCGCCGCCAGCCAGTCAAAGAACGGCGCATCATTGATCAGCCCGTATTTCAGGATCTCGGCATAGCCGGCTTTCATTTCCCGCTCCGGCAGCGTCGCCAGCAGCTCGGTATCGGCGATCACGAGACGGGGCTGATAGAAGGCGCCCACGAGGTTCTTGCCGCGCGGGGTATTAACGGCGGTCTTTCCGCCTACGGATGAATCGACCTGCGCCAGCAGCGTCGTCGGCACCTGCACGAAGCCCATACCGCGCTTCATAAGGCTGGCGGCAAGTCCGCCCATGTCGCCGATCACGCCGCCGCCGAATGCAACCAGGACATCGCCCCGGTCGGCTCCGCCCGCCAGCAGCCAGTCGAGCACATTGCCCAGCTGCGCGAACGTCTTCGTCTGCTCGCCCGCCGGCAGTGCCATCCAGTCAAGCCGGATGCCCGCGCCGGCCACCGCCGTCTCCAGCCGCGCCTTATGATGGAGCATCACGGTCTCGTCCGTCAGCACAAGGGCGCGCGGACGCTTCACCAGAAGCGCGAGGCGCGGGCCCAGTTCCGTCAGCGCGCCGTGGCCCACAAGAATATCATAGGCGCGCGCGCCGAGGTCTACCCGGACAGTTTCGAAGGAAGCGGTGATCGTCATGTTGGGGTCCAGGTCTGCAGGGCTTTCAGGATGGCATTTACCGTATTGGTATGCGGGCCATCCTTGGACTGAACATTAAGGTCAGCCTGTGAATAAAAAGGTTCACGCTCGGTCACGAGGTTTGACAGGTGCGCCTTGGCGTCCGCGCGTTTCAGCAGCGGCCGGTTATCCCGCTTTTGCACCCGGCGCCACAAGGTCTCAAGGTCGGCGTTCAGCCAGACCGTCACCGCTTTCTCCTTCATCACCGCGCGCGTCTTGGCGTCAATGAAGGCCCCGCCCCCGGTTGCCAGCACATGCGGGGGCAGTTCCAGCAGGCGTTTCAGGACCTGCTTTTCGCCGCGCCGGAAGTCGGCTTCGCCGTGCAGCGCGAAGATGTCGGAGATCGACAGGCCGGCCGCCTTCTCGATTTCCGTATCGCTGTCATAAAATTCGCGGCCGAGTTTTTCCGCCAGCCGGCGCCCGACGGTCGACTTCCCGGCGCCCATCAGACCGACCAGCGCGATCGTGCGCCCCTCGAAAGGGGGCGGCAGGCTCGAGGGGTCAGCGTCTTCCGGCATTATACTCTCTTACCCGGCGTTGCGCGCCTTTTACAGACCTGCCACATAGACGGCGCATTCGGGCGGCACGATTCGCCTGCAAAACCAGCTTTCGGGGCAGAAATCCATGCGCAAATTCCTGATCGGCTTTGTCGTTCTCGCTGTGGCGATCATTGGCGGCATGTGGTGGCTCGGCCAGCAGGCCGTCAAGAACCCGCCCCCGGACGCTGAAACCCGGATTCCCGTCGAAGGCGTATTCTAGCCGGACCGGGCCGCTTCATTCGGCCTTAAGCCTGCACGCCTAGCCTCGCGGGCATGTCAGACAAACACCGCATCGGCGCTTTCCTCGAAATGATGTCTGCCGAGCGGGGCGCCAGCCCCAACACGCTCGATGCGTATGGGCGCGACCTGCTGGACGCCTCCGGCTTCTGCAGCGGCCGCCTGACAAGCGCGAAGCCCACCGAACTCAGCGCCTGGGTCACCGACCTTGCCGAACGCGGCCTCGCGCCCGCCTCGCAGGCCCGCAAGCTGTCGGCGCTCCGCCGCTTCTTCCGCTTCCTGTTCGAGGAGGGCGACCGCAAGGACGATCCTACCTCCCGGCTCGACGGCCCCTCGCCGACCCGCGATATCCCGGACGTTCTCAGCCGCGAGGAAATGAAGGCCCTGATCTTCGCCTGCGGCAACGACAGCCGCCTCAGATGCCTCGTCGAACTGCTTTACGGCGCGGGCTTGCGGGCCTCGGAACTCGTCTCGCTGACACTCGGCAGCCTGCCCCGCCGCAAAGGGCCGCGCTGGGTGACGAGCGACATCATCATCCGCGGCAAGGGCGGCAAGGAGCGTCTCTGCCCGCTTGGCCGCCCGGCCTTGCAGGCGCTGTCCGACTGGCTGGAGGAGCGCACCGATCCAGACGTGAAGGCCCGCGCCGAAGACTTCGTGTTTTCTTCGCGCGGAGCGAGCGGACACCTGACGCGCCGCCGCCTCGGGCAATTGCTCGAAACCCTGGCAGCCGGTGCAGGCCTCGATCACGCCCGCATTCATCCGCACGCCCTGCGTCACGCCTACGCCACACATTTGCTGCAAGGCGGCGCCGACCTTCGCGCCGTCCAGATGCTGCTCGGCCATGCCGACATCGCGACGACGCAGATCTACACCCATATCCTCACCGACGAGCTACAGGAATTGCTGGAAACCGCGCATCCTATGGCGAACTGAAACCGCCGGAACGGGCATGAAATCCTGCGCCCTCTTGTTCGCCGCAGCCCTGGCTGCCTGCGTTCCCGGAGCGGCGTTTCCGTGACCACAGAAGCGCCGTGCGGACATGTGGGCGAAGCCGCTGTGTTTCCACGCGTCCCTTACGGGGCTCAGGCGCGGGTCTCGCTGCCCCGCGTATTGATCCAGAAAGCGTGGATTACGCCCGGCAGCCAGCCGATCAGCGTCAGCACGATGTTGATCAGCAACTGGACGCCGATCCCCTGCCGGACCGCAACGGCGACCGGCGGGAGGAAGATCGTGAGCAGGATCATGACAAGTGACATGGCGGGTGCCTCTACGGTGTTCAGCGACACAAACGCCCGGGCGCGGCAAATGTTCCCGGCGCGCCGCCGCATTTGACGCAGCCCAGCACGCGCCCTAATCCTCTGCGCGCAAATGGAGGGGCCCATGTCTGGCAAAACACCGCGTAACTTCTTCAAGCCTCTCTCGATCGGCGCGCCCGAGCCGATGTGCGACCTGCCCGTCCGTCTGGAGCGGATGATTCACTTCGTGCCGCCGCATCTCGACAAGGTGCGCGCCAAGGTGCCGGAACTTGCGCCCATAGTGGATGTCGTTCTCGCCAACCTCGAGGACGCGATTCCCGCTGACGCCAAGGGCGCCGCCCGCGCCGGCGCCATCGAGATGGCCAACATGTACGACTGGCAGGCCAAGGGCACCGGCTTCTGGAGCCGAGTGAACTGCCTGAACTCCCCCTGGTTCCAACAGGACGTCTCAGAACTCGTCCTCAAGGCCGGCCACCAGCTGGACGTCATCATGCTGCCCAAGGTCGAAGGCCCCTGGGACATCCACTTCGCCGACCAGTATGTCGCGCAGCTAGAGGCGAAAGCCGGCCTCAAGCGCCCGATCCTGTTCCACGCCATCCTCGAGACCGCCGAAGGCATGGCGCGCGTCGAGGAGATCGCCCTCGCCTCCCCCCGCATGCAGGGGATCAGCCTCGGCCCCGCCGACCTCGCCGCAAACCGCAAGATGAAAACCACCCGCGTCGGCGGCGGCCACCCCTTCTACAGGGTGATCGATGATCCGAATACGGAAGGCACGCCGCGCGCCAGCGTCCAGCAGGACCCCTGGCACTATACCATCGCCCGGATGGTCGACGCCTGCCGCATGGCCGGCATCAACTCCTTCTACGGCCCCTTCGGCGACATCGCCGACAGCGAGGCCTGCGAGCAGCAGTTCCGCAACGCCTTCCTGCTCGGCTGTTCCGGCACCTGGTCGCTCCACCCCTCGCAGATCGCCATTGCCAAACGCGTATTCTCTCCGGACCCGGACGAAGTGAAATTCGCCCGCAAGATCCTTGCCGCCATGCCGGACGGCACCGGCGTCGCCATGATCGACGGCAAGATGCAGGACGATGCCACCTGGAAACAGGCGAAAGTCATCTCCGACCTCGCCGACCTTGTGGCAACGCGCGACCCGGACCTCGCGGCGGCGTATGCGGGATAATTGAGGCGATGGACCCGGCCGTCAAAGAACTCCTCGCCGAACTCGTCCCCAGCCCCATCAGCGCCGCGCCCGGGCAGAACATGCTGCCGCCGAACGCGCGCTGTGATGTCGGCGAGACGCCGCTCTGGCGCGCGCACGCCGGCCCGGCCACATTGTTCGTGCACGGCTGGAACGATACGCACCGCATCTGGCGCCGGTATGCGCAGGATTTCATCTCGAATGCCCGGCCTGTCCTGCTGACCGACCTGCCTGCGCATGGCGCCTCCAGGGCGAGAGACTGCGGCGCAGCCAGCGCAGGCAGGTCGGTATTCGACATCTGCCGGGCAGAAGCGCCCATCGACGCCGTCATCGCACATTCATTCGGTTGCATCGCCGCCGCGACCGCGCTGCAGAACGGCGCAAAGACCGATTACGTGATCCTGATTGCGCCGCCGGTGCTCGGGTGGGCAGAGGCCAAGCGGCGCGAGGGCGCAGACCCTGCCGCGCTGGAGCGCGCTCTCGAAATTGTGCAGGCCGCAGGCGGGGGAGAACTCGGGCCATTCGATTTCGCCGGTGCGCTCGCCGGCTATGGCGGCAAGCTGCTTTTCATCGGCTCGGACGCCGACACCGGCTGTCCGCTCGAAGCAATCTCGGCGGTCGCCGCGAAACTGCCCGGCGCCGAAGTCCGGGGCGTCCCGGACCTGGACCACCGCGAACTCTGTCTCGACCGGGACATACTGTCGAAAATCCTCGCCTTTCTCGGTTACACCTGAAGCCGCCCGGCAGGTGATGCGGCTCCATTCCAGAACGGCCATGTTGCAGCCCTGCTCGACGCCGCCTAGTCTCCGCGCCGGGAGGGCCACAAAATGCCAAAACACCTGATCCCCGAAACCGGTCACTCGCCGAACCTGCAGCGCTGGTTCGACTGGATGGCGCATGACCATTCCGCAGACGGCCTCGCGCCCCTGCTCGCCGAGGCGGTCGTGTTCAAGAGCCCCGTCGTCCACGCCCCGCAGGAAGGCAAGTTCATCACCATGGGCTACCTCCTCGCCGCCGGGGAGACGCTCGGCAATGACAGCTTCCGCTATACCCGCGTCTTCGATTGCGGAGACCGCGCCGTGCTGGAATTCGAAACCGAGATGGACGGCATTTCTGTCAACGGCGTCGACATGATCGAATGGAACGCCGACGGTCAGATTACGGACTTCAAGGTGATGGTCCGTCCCCTGAAGGCTGTGGGTGCCGTGCACGCCGCGATGGGCGCGATGCTCGCCAAGATGAAGGCTGGCGCGTGAAGGCCCCGGCACTGGAAACAGCCCGCCTGCGCCTGCGGGCGGCCGAACCTTCAGACCTCGACGCCGCCGCCGCCATGTGGGCCGACGAGGGCGTCGTCCGTTTCATCGGCGGCAAACCGCGCGGGCGCCAGGATGTCTGGTTCGCATTGCTGCGCTCGGCCGGCCTATGGGTGTTCAGGAACTATGGCTACTGGGTGGTGACGGACCGTGAAACCGGCGAGTTCCTCGGCGAAGCGGGCTTTGCCGATTTCCAGCGCGGGCTGCCGGCCGACCTTGTGCCCGGCCCGGAAGCTGGCTGGGCCTTCGGCTGCGCCGCCTGGGGCCGCGGCGTCGCCACCGAAGCGATGACCGCCGCGCATCAATGGCTCGACACCAACCGGCCCGGCATCAGTTCCTGCGTGATCGAGCCCGCCAACACGAACTCTGTCCGCGTCGCGGGAAAACTCGGCTATCGCAAATCCGGCGAAACCCTGCTCGGCGGCGTGTCCGTGGGCACTTACCGGCGCGGGACCTGACGCTCCTGCACGTCGTTCTGCTGCTCGCTCACCTGCCCCGGGCGCCAGGCGCGCAGGAAGTCGAAGAAGGCCGTTTCCGGCAGGCCGGGTGAATAGAGGAAGCCCTGGGCCATGGTGCAGCCGCGCCGTCGCAGGAATGCCGCCTGCCGCGTCGTCTCCACGCCCTCGGCCACGGTTTTCAGGCCCAGCGTCTCGGCCATCGCGAGGATCATCTCAACAATCGCCGGCGCCTGCCGGTCGGTCTCCAGCGCCGACACGAACTGCCGGTCGATCTTGAACACGTCGAATGGCAGCTGCGTCAGCGTCGCGAGGTTCGAGTGGCCGGTGCCGAAATCGTCGATCGCGAGCTTCGTGCCCATTGCGCGCAGCGGCGAGATGAACTCCGCCACGCGCGCGGGATCGGACACCGCCATGCTCTCGGTGATCTCCAGTTCGAGCCGGTTCGGGTGCAGTCCGGTGCGGCGCAGCACCGCCATGATTGCATCCGTCAGGTCATGCCGCTGGAACTGGCTCGGCGAGACGTTCACGGCCACCGTCAGGTCATAGCCTTCCAGCTGCCAGCTGCGCGCCGCCTCGCACGCCGCCTCGAGGATCTGCATGCCGATCGCATCGATCAGCCCGGCCTGCTCCGCCACGGGAATAAAGGTTGCGGGCGAGATAAGCTTGCCGTTCGGTCGCCGCCAGCGCGCCAGCGCCTCGGCGCCCATGATCCGGCCGGTTTCGAAGTCGATCTTCGGCTGGAAGACCGCCTTGAATTCCTTGTTTGCCACCGCGTCGCGCAGCTCTGCCTCGAACCGGTAGCGCCCCTGAACGATCCGCGTCAGGCGCGGCGTAAAGAAGCGGAAGCCGGACTGCGCCTCGGAGCGCACGAGCCGGACCGCAAGCTTGGCGTTCTGCATCATCTTCGCAAAGGATTCCGCATCCTCCGGCGCCATCACGATGCCGCCCGAGATCGACATGGTGATCTGCCGCGTCGGAAGTTCGAACGGCTCTGCAAATGCCGCGCGTACGGCGCGCGCGATCGAGATCACATGATCGCGGTTGATGGCGCAGGGCAGGTAGAGCACGAACTTGTCGGCCGAAAGCGCCGCCAGCATGCTCCCGCGCAACGCGATCGCTGCCGGATCACCGAGATCTGACAATGCCCGCGTCAGGCGTTTCGCAGCGCTGTCTATCAGGGTGTCGCCGTGCGAGGTCCCGACCTGCTCGAGCAATTGTCCGAAGCGGTCGATGTCCAGAAGCATGAAGGCCGCCGGGTAATCGAAGTTCGCCTCCGGCAGCGTCGCATTGACGTGCCGTTCAAGTGCAATCGCATTCGGCAATCGCGTCCGCGCATCCTTGTAGGCAATCTGGCGCAGCGTCTCGTTCTCGCGGCGCAGCTTGCGAACGGAACGGGTGGTCGCCACCCTGAGGCGGCGCAGTTCGGGGAACTGCAGGTTCTCGAGTTCGGCTTCGGCGTCCACGCGGCTCGTGATCATATAGGCCGTGAAGCGCTCGAACACCGCTTGCAGGGGTTTGGCACACAGGTAGGCCCCGGCGCCCGAGATCGCCATGCAGGCCACCAGCATCGCGAACATCACCGGCGGCGGAACAAGGAAACCGAGGGGCGCGTCGCCGGCAATCATCCGGAAAGCGACCGAAACTGCCATCACGGACAGGAACAGGATGATGGACAATGCTGCAGCGACCATCCCGATGAAAACCGGAATGGAAAACCTGCCCGTCAACCGGCTGATGACCGACGAATGTTTCACACTGCTGCCGCTCCAGGCCTTCGATTCGGAAACTACTGACCAAACTGCGCCGTAGATGTTTAGGAATCTGTGAACATCATGCGCTAGTTGTAATGTTCGCCAAGGACTATATGCCCGCTCATGACCCAGACCCGCACCGCGACCGTCTCCCGCAAAACCAAGGAAACCGATATTTCGGTCACCGTTAACCTTGATGGCACCGGCAGGTCCGACATCGAGACCGGCATCGGCTTTTTCGATCACATGCTCGACAGCCTGTCGCGCCATTCGCTGATTGACCTTACGGTACGTTGCAAGGGTGACCTGCATATCGACATGCACCACTCGGTCGAGGACACCGGCATCGCCCTCGGCCAGGCTATTGCCCGGGCATTGGGCGATTTCGGCGGCATCGGCCGTTTCGGCCATGCCTACATCCCGATGGACGAGACCCTGACCCGCGCCTCGCTGGACCTCTGCAAGCGGCCCTACCTGATCTGGAAGGTCGGCTTCCCGCGCGACAAGATCGGTGAAATGGACACCGAACTCTTCAAGGAGTTCTTCCACGCCCTCGCCGGCAATGGCGGCATGTGCCTGCACATCGAGAATATCTACGGCGAGAACTGCCACCACATCGCCGAGAGCTGCTTCAAGGCCACTGCCCGCGCCCTGCGCACCGCCATCACGGTCGACCCCCGCCTCGGCGGCAAGGCCGCGAGCACCAAAGGCAGCCTTTAACCCTCGCTAGGGCATCGGTTCCTGCACAACCGCGTCGATCAGCGCGGGATCGGCGGGCACTTGCCCGTCGAGCATCAGCATAGCGAGGCCGTGCACCAGCGACCAGGCCTTCAGCCGCCGCGCCTCGCGCACCTGCTGCGGGGTGCCGGCCCCGGACAATCCGTCAATCACGTTGACGAGGATCTGCATGCCATCCGCACCAGCGCCTTCACTGGGGGGCGGCATGGGCACCGGCGCGGTAGGCTTCGCCATCATCAGCCGGAACAGCGAAGGATGCCCGAGCGCGAAGTGCACATAGGCCCGGCCCATTGCATTGAAGGCGTCAATACCTGGCGCCGCTGACGCCATCGCTGCCGTGAACGCCGCCGCCATGCGGGCATGTCCCTCGAGGCACAGGGCGCCGAGCAGCGCTGCCTTGTCCGGGAAGTGCCGGTAAACCGCCGTCGCCGACACCCCCGCTTTGCGCGCGATCTCGCGCAGGCTGAGCGCATCGGCCGGACCCGCATCGATCAGCTTCAGCCCCTCCTCGATCAGCGCGGCGCGCAAATCGCCATGGTGATAGCGATTTTTCCCGGAACCCTTATTGACAGTGTTATCATCCTCGGACATGTTAGTGGTGTAAACATTATTTCCTGCCAACTCAACCCTTGCACGTTGTCACAGGAGATCGCCCCATGCCCAGCCCCTTTTGAAACCGTCATCCGCGGTGTGGTCACCAAAGGCGTCATGGGGGTCGCGAACTTCAACCGGGTCAATCGCAAGTCCGGCCGGGAAAACCCCTATCTCAAGGGCATCCACACCCCGCTCGAAACCGAGCACACGGTCACGGACCTGAAAGTCACCGGCACGATTCCCGCAGCCCTCAACGGCCTCTACCTGCGCGGCGGGCCGAACCCTTTCGGGACACCCAATTCCGCCGCCCATCACTGGTTTGCCGGTGACGGTATGCTGGACGGCGTACGCCTGCAGAACGGCGAAGCGCTCTGGTACCGCAACCGATGGGTCCGCTCTCCCGCCATCAACGAAACCCTCGGCGAACCTGTCACGCCCGGTGCGCAAAGCCGTTTCGAAAGCCCCAACACGAACGTTGTCGCGTTTGGCGGCAGGATCTGGGCGCTTGTCGAGGGGGGCGGCCTGCCGGTCGACGTCTCCGACATCCTGGAGACGCGAACGCAGAGCGATTTCGGCGGACTTTTGCGCGCCGGCTTCACGGCGCATCCGCACCTTGATCCGCTGACCGGTGAAACCCATGCCATCTGCTACAACGCGATGGAGACAACGACGGTCTGGCACACGGTGATCATGCCCGGCGGTGCGGCCCGCCGGCATGAACCCGTCGCCGTGCAAGGCGGTCCCTTGATTCACGACTGCATGATCACCAGATCCTACGTGATCATGATGGACCTGCCTGTCACCTTCTCGATGGCGGCCCTGGTCGGCGGCGATACGTCTCTGTATAGTTGAAACCCCAAACATGACGCCCGCATCGGCCTCCTTTCCCGCGAAGGCGATGGCGACGAGATCATCTGGTGCGAGGCCGACCCCTATTACATTTTCCACCCCGCCAATGCCTACGAGACCGAGGACGGCAAGGTGATCATAGACGCCGCCGTCCGCCAGGACATGTTTGCCAACCGCAATCACGGCCCTGACGCCACCCACTGCACCTTTGCAAGCCTCGAGATCGATCCCGCCGCCCGCAAGGTCACCCGCACCCTGATTGATGCCTCGCCGCAGGATTTTCCGCGTACGGACGAACGCCGCCCCGGCCAGCCCTACCGCTTCGCCTACACGCTTGCCCTGCCCCCGCAGGGCGACCCGGGCTTTGTCGGCGACACGCGCCTCTTCAAGCATGATCTCGGCGCCCGGCGCCGCGAGGCGCATGATCTTGGCCCCGGGAGGATGCCCAGCGAATTCGTCTTCGTGCCGGCGCATGCCCGCGCCGCGGAGGATAAAGGCTGGCTGATCGGCTATGTCTTCGACATTGCGGCCGCGACCACCGATCTCGTGATCCTCGATGCGCATGACTTCACCGGCCCCCCGGTCGCCGCGATCACCATCCCTACGTGTCCCGCCCGGCTTCCATGGCAACTGGTTCGCCCTCCCCTGATGCGGCGTGCGCGAAAGCGCAGCGGCAATCGACAAACCGGAGTACGCGCCCTGGGTACGAGGTCAGGGCGCGAAGCTCTAGCCGGTCGGGTCTTCTTCCGAACGGGGAATGCGCGCCACCAGCAGCTTGTCGATTCGGCGGCCGTCCATGTCGATCACCTCGAACCGCCAGCCGCTGGACACCGCCGCGTCCCCGAGTTCCGGGATGCGCTGCAGATCATGGATGACCAGGCCCGCAACCGTCGTGTACGGAGGATCCTCCTCCGGCGTCAGGTCCGAACCGAGCGCGATCTCTGCGTCCTCGATCGCCATCCGGCCATCGAGGAGCCAGGAGCCGTCTTCGCGCTTTTGCGGACGGGCAAGGCCGTCCTCCGGCGAGAAAGCAACATCCCCGGCAATCGCGCCCAGCACATCCGCTGCCGTTACAATGCCCTCGATATGGCCGAGCTCGTCGGACACAAGCGCCATCTGCACCGCGCTCACCTGCATGCTCTCAAGCAGGTTGAGCACCGTCATCGTGTCCGGCACGAACAGCGGCGCGTGACCTGCGGTCTCGAAGTCCGGCAGGCGCCTGCCTTCTGACAGGGCGAGAAGATCCTTGGTCTGAACAACCGAAATGACGTGTTCGAGGTCACCGCGCGCGACCGGAAAGCGCGAATGGTGGCTTTCCGCGATCCGTTTGAGCAGCTCTTCCGGGGGGTCATCCAGGTCAAGCCATACCACGTCCTTGCGCGACGTCATGATCGAGCGCACGTCCCGGTCTGCAAGGCGCATCACGCTGCGGATCATCGCGCGCTCGTCCTCATCGATGGCGCCGCTCGCCGCGCCCTCCTCGATCACGCTTTCGATTTCCTCTTCCGTCATCAGGTCCGCGTTGACCCTCGACAGGCCCAGCACCGTCAAGATCAGGTTGGTCGACCCCCTCAGGATGAAGACGACCGGAAACGCCAGGCTCGCCAGCATCGACATCGGCGGTGCCATCAGGCTCGCAAACGCTTCCGGCGCGGTAATGGCAATCCGTTTCGGCACCAGTTCGCCGATCACGATCGACAGGTATGTCGTCGCCGCGATCACCGCGCTGAACGCGATCAGGCTGGCATGTTCTTCCAGCGACGGCAGGAACTCTACGATCACCGGCGCCACGTCTTCCGCCAGCGCGGTTGCGCCATACGCGCCCGCAATGATGCCGATCAGCGTAATGCCGACCTGTACGGTCGACAGGAAGCGCGACGGGTCCTCCTGCAACTTCAACGCAACCTTCGCCCCGCGGTCGCCCTTGTCGGCGCGCATCTGCAGGCGATTGCGGCGGGAGGAGATGATGGCAAGTTCAGACAGCGCGAACACCCCGTTCAGGGCGATCAGCGCAAACAGTATCAAGAGTTCCATAGCCGGGGCCTATTGCATGATTTCCCCCGGGCTCCAAGACGCAAGCGGGCCGCCCCTGCCCGCCCGCGTAATTGCCACGCCCGCCCCGCGCCGCTAAGACCCGCGCCATGTCCCGCGTTGCGCTCATCGACTATGGCTCCGGCAACCTCCACTCCTGCGCGCGCGCCCTCGCGGCCGCCGCCGGCGCCGGCCATGACATACATATCACCGCCTCCCCCGCCGACATCGCCGCCGCAGACCGCATCGTCCTGCCCGGCGTCGGCCACTTCGCGGACTGCGCCGGCGCCCTGCGCTCCATCCCCGGCATGGTGGAGGCCCTCGAAGCCGCCGTCATCGCCCGCGCCCGCCCCTTCCTCGGCATCTGCGTCGGGATGCAGCTGATGGCGGACACCGGCCTCGAGGATGGCGAGACGCGCGGCCTCGGCTGGATCCACGGCCTCGTCGAGGCGTTCGAGCCTGCGCCCGGCCTGCCCGTGCCGCATGTCGGCTGGAACGAGCTTGCCCTCACCGGCGCCCACCCCGTCCTCGCCGGACTCGGCCCCCAGCCCCACGCCTACTTCACCCATTCCTACGCCTTCCGCCCGGAGGACGAGTCCGAGGTCGCCGCCTGGTGCGACTATGGCAGCCCCTTCGCCGCCGCCCTCGCCCGCGCCAACCTCTTCGGCACCCAGTTCCACCCTGAAAAAAGCCAGAAGGTCGGCCTGACGATCCTATCGAACTTTCTCTACTGGAAACCGTGAAACCCCCATGCCTTTTACCCTCTACCCCGCCATTGACCTGAAAGACGGCGCCTGCGTCCGCCTCCTGCGCGGCGAGATGGACGCGGCGACCGTGTTCAACATCGACCCCGCCGACCAGGCCGCCGCCTTCCACAGGATGGGCTTCACCCATCTCCATGTGGTGGACCTCAACGGCGCCTTCGCCGGCGCGCCGGTCAACCGCGCCGCCGTGACAAGCATCCTTAAAGCCACCCCTGCCCCGGTCCAGCTCGGCGGCGGCATCCGCACCCGCGCCCAGATCGACGCCTGGCTGGAGGCCGGCATCGCCCGCGTCATCCTCGGCACCGTCGCCCTGCGCGACCCCGAACTCGTGAAGACCGCCGCCCGCGCCCTGCCGGGGCGCATCGTCGTCGGCATCGACGCGAAAGAGGGCATGGTCGCCGTCGAAGGCTGGGCGGAGACCAGCGACATCCGCGCCACCGAACTCGCCAAAGCCTTCGAAGGCTGCGGCGTCGCCGCCGTCATCGCCACCGACATCAGCCGCGACGGCCTGAAGACCGGCGTAAACGTTCCGTTCACGGCAGAACTGGCGAACTCCGTCACCATCCCCATCATCGCCAGCGGCGGCGTGCGTAACGTCGACGACATCCGCGCCCTGAGAGCGAGCGGCGCCCCCATCGCCGGCACGATCCTGGGTCGGGCGCTGTATGACGGGGATATTGATGCAGCGGAAGCGGTCAGGGCGGCGGCGTAGTCCGGAAACGGAAAAGCTCCGCTGACGAAGCGTGAATCTATCTTTCCGCCTGCACTCCTTGAATTTCTTCTCAAGCAAGCGTGCACTGCTTCTTTTCGGGCGAGGGCGTCTGGCAGCACAACAGCGGCTCCCACGCTGCCGGTAGTCTAGCTATTTTCGGATCAGAAACGCTCGGCTCAACGAACCGTCTGAAGTTCGTGCCAGCCCTGTTTACTTAGGTTCGCATAGGCCTCAAGTCGATCGTGCCCCACTAAGTGGTGTAGCTGACGGTTAGCCAAGTCGCCCGCGCAGCGCTTGTTCCGAGAGCTGGTGGAGCGGGCGACTTTGCGGCTGGTCATCGGCGATTTCCGGTAGGGTTTGGTTGCGACACCAACCTTCAACTGGAGACACCACCGATGACCGACGACATGATGAACCTGCGCACGTTTGTAGAGAAGACCTCGGACGCTGATTTGTTGCGGGAGATGTTCGGCTTTGCCGCCGAACGGCTGATGGAGCTGGAAGTGGGCAGCGCCACCGGTGCCGCGCACGGCGAGAAGAGCTCGCAGCGTCTGGCGCAGCGCAATGGCTATCGCGAACGGGACTGGGAGACCCGTGCCGGAACGGTCGAGCTACGCATTTCCAGGCTGCGCAAGGGCAGTTGTTTCCTATCCTTTCTTGGACCGCGCCGGATGGCCGAGAAGGCGCTGACGGCGGTGATCCAGGAAGCCTGTGTGCAAGGCATCTCGACCCGCTCGGTCGATGATCTTGTCAAAGCCATGGGGATGAGCGGGATTTCCAAGAGCCAGGTCAGTCGGCTGTGCGAGGGTAAGGCGGATCAGAAATCGATCGAGGATCGATTTCCCGCCGCACGACGAGAAGGTCACCGCCTTCCTCCAGCGACCCATTGAGGGCGATTGGCCTTACGTCCGGATCGACGCCACTTACATGAAGGTCCGCCGCGGTGGCCGCATCGTGTCTGTCGCTGTGATCATCGCGGCCGGCGTCAATGCCGATGGCTGCCGCGAGGTGCTGGGCATGGAGGTTGGCACATCGGAGGCCGAACCGATCTGGACGGAGTTCCTGCGTAGCCTGACGCGGCGGGGCCTGCGCGGGGTGAAGCCGGTGACCTCCGATGCCCATAAGGGCATCAAGGCGTCTGTCTCGAAAGTGCTGTACGCGACCTGGCAGCGTTGCCGGGTTCACTTCATGCGCAACGTCCTCGCTCATGCCGGCAAGAGCGGCCGGCGCATTCGCGGGGGAAACGGTCCGCCGGACCGTTTTCTGGCCCGGCTCATTCTCCGTCTCCATCACCACAGCCTTCGCACAGGACACACCCGAGACTGCCAGCCAGCAATGGCGCGCCGTTGCCGACCAGATCCGGCCGAAAGTACCCAAGCTCGCGGCGATCATGGATGCTGCCGAGCCCGATGTGCTGGCCTACATGACGTTCCCAAAAGAGCATCTCACGAAGCTGCGCTCGACCAATCCGATCGAGCGGCTGAATGGCAAAATCAAGCGACGCACCGATGTCGTCGGCATCTTTCCGAACGATTAATCCCTCGTCCGGCTCCTCGGCGCCCCCCCCTGCTTGAACAGAACGATGAGTGGGTCGTTCGGCGCGCCCGGTACGTTACGCTGGAAACCATCAGCCAGAAGAGCGATGATCCCCTGATCAGTCTGCCAGCCGTGGCAAGCTGATCAACCCGGCCACGACGGAAAATGGCAGTGACCCGCTGCCAGCTACACCACGCTGCGGGACACGATCCTCAAGTCGTTTTGACTCCTCATTCAATTGACCTGCGGAAGAATGCTGCTCATGGAATTGATGACGCGACGCTAGATCAATCGCCTTGAATGACGCTCCCCAGGAGCCCAGCCCAGTACCCGCAATCACAATTGACTGATACGCCGGTTTTTGAACTTCCGTTGTCGGACCTTGGTCTTTGTCCAGATGAACGGAGCGGCGCCCTGATTGTAGGAGGCGATGAA